>WNFG01000866.1_pt1 | contig 25354 bp, 19 predicted proteins | sample 5400431 | NCBI WGS metagenome assembly WNFG01 (sample SAMN13153346, study PRJNA577476) | soil metagenome | isolation source: 120 cm saprolite under Douglas fir tree site 2 hole 3 replicate 2 | place: USA:California | collected 2015-04-18 | reverse complement strand
CCTTCCATAGAATTCGCGGGTCCCGGTGAGGTATTGGGTCGGCTCGCCGGCCACGCGCCGCTCGATCAGGGCTCGGCAGTCGGCAAGCTCCTTTTTCGACAGCGGGCGGTCCAGGTCGATGTAGAGCTGAACGCGGGTGGCCCGCAGAACGTACGCCAGCAGCACTTCGGTGGTTAGCCGGGGGGCGTCTACTTCACGACGTTCGAAATAGTCGGTCGTCCAGCCGATCACCCGTCGGACGGTCCAGGTTTCGGTCATTCTTCTGCCGGCGCCTGCTTTGACGGTGGCTCGCCGCCGGCGTTTCGAAGCGCCTCTGCCTGATAGTGGGTGCGGCAAGCCGCAATCACGTCATCGAGATCTCCCGCGAAGAGCGCGGGCAGGTTGTGCCGGGTGTAGCCGATGCGATGGTCCGTCAATCGATCCTGGGGAAAATTGTAGGTCCGGATCTTCTCGCTGCGGTCTCCGGTGCCGACCTGACCCTTGCGCAACGAGTCCCGCTCGGAGCGGATCCGATCCTGCTCCATCTGAAAGAGCTTCGCCCGAAGCATTCGCATCGCCTGGGCATAGTTCTTGGTCTGGCTCTTTTCCTGTTGGCACTTGACCACGATTCCGGTGGGAAGGTGTGTCAGCCGGACCGCCGAGTCGGTGGTGTTCACGCTCTGCCCGCCAGCGCCGGTGGAACGCATCACTTGACGGTCGACATCCTCCGGCCGGATTTCGATGTCCACCTCTTCGGCCTCGGGAATCACCGCCACGGTAATGGTGGAGGTGTGGATCCGGCCCTGCTGCTCGGTCGCCGGGACGCGCTGAACCCGGTGCACGCCGGATTCGTATTTCATCGAGGAATAGACGCCCCCGCCGCTCAACGTGACGGTCGCGTCTTTCAATCCGCCGGCATTTCCCGCGCTCATGTCGACGATCTCCGATTTCCAGCCCCGCCGGGCGGCGTAGCGCAGATACATCTGGAGCACCTCTTCGGCGAACAGCGCCGCCTCATCTCCCCCGGCGCCCGCCCGGATCTCGAGGATCACGTCCTTCTCGTCGTTCGGATCTTTGGGGATGAGAAGAAGCTGCAGCTGGTTCTCGAGCTCCTGGCGGCGACTCTTCAAGGCGGGTAGGTCATCGCGCGCCATCGCCTTGATCTCCGGGGCCTCCGATCCGGCGAGCAGCTCCTCGACGTCCTGGAGCTCGCTGGCGACCTTCTTGTAGCTGCGAAAGGTCTCCACCAGCTTCTCCAGCGACGAGCGCTCCTTGGCAATCTTCTGAAACTTGGAGGAATCCGCGAGCACTTCCGGGTTGGAGAGCTCGGCCTCGAGGCGCTCGAAGCGGCGCTGTACTTCTTCGAGTTTGTCGATCATGTGTTTGTCGACCACGAAGAGATCATAATCTTGGAATTGCCCTCGCTTCGTGAAAGAAGAGGGGGATGGCATCCAGGATCGGAAACCGGAGCAAGAAGAAGCTGAAGAATCGGGCCAAGCCCAAACGCGCGGCGTTGAAGCGGGCGAGGATCCGGCGGCGCAAGGCCGCGGGGAAGTAGGGTTCTCAATGGAGTTGGGGAAGCGGCTGGGGAAACCCGCGCGAGTATTCCGCCAGGCGGTCGATCACCGCCGTCGCCGGCTCGTCGTGAACGATGATCGGCTGCATCGGAAAGTCAGGATACCGGTCGATTTTCAGGGCGATGATCTCGCTCGCCAGATAGCCGGCCGGTGAAAAGGTCGCCTTGAACAGCGCTCCCTCCTTGTTCTTCGGATTCCAGTTTCCGCCGAAGACGAAGTTGCCAAGCGAATAGACGATCGGTTGGCCAAGGTAGAGCTCGATCCCCTGCAGCACGTGCGGATGCGAGCCCAGGACCGCGGCGGCTCCGGCGTCGATCGCCGCGTGCCCGAGCCGAACCTGATAGGATTCGGGAAGATGGCTTCCCTCGCGGCCCCAGTGGAAGAACGGAATCACCAGATCGGCCTTCAATTTCGCGAGCGCGATGTCCTCGCGCAACATCCCTTCGAGCACCTCCACGCTTGAGTAATGCCCCGCGACGCCGGGTTTTTCGGCAGTGGCGATGAGCTCGGGAGGCTCGATGTTGTTTCCGCCCAGAAAGAAATAGCCGAGCAGCGCGATCCGCGCGCCCTGCCGCTCGACGATCGCCGGCTGGCGCGCCTCGGCCAGAGTGCGTCCGGCGCCGAAATGCGGCACCCCCGCCCGATCGAGCGTTTCCAGGGTGTCGATCACCCCGAGCGGTCCGTAGTCCATCAGATGGTTGTTGGCCAGGCTCACCGCGCCGACGCCCCCGGCGAGGAGAGCCGACACCAGTTCCGGGCGGGCGCGGAAGTTGAAGTTCTTCGGAATCTTCTCGCCTCGCTCGGTGAAAGGACACTCCAGATTGACGACGAACAGGTCGGTTCCATGGACCGCGGACTGGACCTCCCGGAAGGCATACCCGAACATCGCCTCGCGGGATCGGCCCTTGGCCACCTGCTCGTCGAAATACTCCTGGAAATGGTATCCGAGGGTCACGTCTCCCCCGGCGATGAGCACGATCGGCCGCTCGGTCTTCGCGCCAATGGCGGGGGCAGATCTCGGGCCCTCGTCAACCGGTGCGATCGCCGTCGGCGTTGGAGCGGCCGGGGACCTGACCGAGCTCGGTGCGGCACAGCCGAAGGCCAAAAGCGCCGCCCAGAGGACCGCTTGCTTCATGTTTGCAGGACACCTTGCGTGTGAAGATCCACGACGAATAGGATTCTTCTCAGCGGATGGCACGAGAAAAAGACAATATCGCCTTATCTGACGAGCACAACTCGCGCGGGATAGAGCTTGCCGATCGAGGCTGGTTGGACGAGGCGATCAAGGAATTCAAGAAAGCGATCGACCTCGATCCGCACTCCGCGCATGCGCACGACAACCTGGCCACCGTGTATGCGGAAAAGAAGCTCTTTCGCGAGGCGCTGGGGGAATACCTCACCGCGATCAAGCTCGAGCCGGACAGCGCGACCGCCCACTACAACCTCGCCTGTTTTCTCTCCACCCACGGCACGGACATGTCGATCGCCGAGTACCGCGAGGCGATCGAGCTGGACCCGGAGTACCCCGACGCCCACCTGAACCTGGGTTTGACCTACGCCGACAACGGCCGGATCGAGGACGCCATGAAGGAGCTGCAAGTGGCGATCGATCTCGAGCCCTCCGACGCCTTCCCCAGGCACGAGCTGGCGGCGCTGTTGATGGACGAAGGCGATTACCGATCGGCGATCACCCAGCTCAAGGAGGTGACCCGTCTGGAGCCGGACAACTTCGAGGCCCAGCTCGACCTGGGGATCTGCTACGCCCAGAAGGGCTTCTATGCCGAAGCCGAACGGGCCTACGACAAGGCCCGCTCGATCAATGCCGACGACCTCCTCCTCAACTACAACATCGCCGCGCTCAACGCGCTCTGGGGCCGTTCCAAGGAAGCGATCGACCACTTGAAGAAGGCGATGGCGCTGGACAAGAAGAAGGTCCAGGGTTGGATGTCCACCGACCCGATGTTTGATTCCCTCAAGGGCGAGCCCGAGTTCGAAGGTCTTGTCTGAAGGACGATGAACCTGGGAACAATCCTCCTCGCGCTCGCGCTCGTTCTTGCGAATGGGTTTTTCGTCGCCACCGAATTCGCGATGGTGAAGATCCGGCCCACCCGCGTCCGGGCGCTGCTCGCCGAGGGCAAACCGGGCGCGGAAAACGTGCTGCGTTTGCTGCAGCGGATGGACGTCTATTTGTCCGCGACTCAGTTCGGGATCACCTTGGCCTCGCTGGGCCTGGGTTGGATCGCCGAGCCGGCATTCGCCCCCTTCCTCGAACCGGTGGTGAGGCTGTTTTTCCCCGCCGGGGATGTCCGGGGGCTGATCAAGACCCTCACCCTGGCGCTGGTTTTCATCCTGATCACCTTCCTGCACATCGTGATTGGCGAGCTGGGCGCAAAGAGCCTCGCGCTTCAGAAGACGGAGGCGACCGTGCTCGCCTGCGCCTGGCCAATCCGGCTGTTCTACTATTTGTTCTTTCCGGCGATCTGGCTTCTGAACGCGTTGGCGCGTCAGGTCCTGCGATTGTTCGGCTTGAAGGTGGCGAGCTCGGCAGCCGAAGCGCACAGCGAGGAGGAGCTGCGGGTGATCCTCGCCAGCTCGGCGGCCTCGGGTGCGATCGCGGTTCCTCAAGCCGAGCTCCTCGAGCGCGCCCTGGGAATGCTGGAGAAAACAGCGCGGCAAGTGCTGGTTCCACGAAATCAGATTCGCTACCTCGACCTGGAGGAGACGCTGGAAAAGAACATCGCCGACGCCAGGGCCTCGGGCCATACCTGGGTGCCGGTGTGCCGGGGGAACCTGGACCGGGTCGACGGGGTAGTGAACGTCAAGGACGTGTTCGTTCTCCTCTCGCGGGGGGAGCTCAAGTCGATCGCCCAGGTGCAGCGCCCGGTGCTCTTCGTGCCGGAGAACGTCTCGCTGGAGCAGCTCCTCTCCGAATTCCGGCGGCGTCGCGCCCAGCTGGCGATTGTGGTCGATGAGCATGGAGGCACCACCGGGATGGTGACGATTGCCGACGTGGTGGCAGAGCTGGTAGGGGACGTCGCCGAGCTTGGGCGCCGGATGGAAGAGGTGAAGACGCTTCCGGGAGGACGGTGGGAGCTTCCGGGAACAGCGGAGCTCGACGATCTGGCGGACAAGCTGGGGATGCACTTCGACGTGAAGAACGGGGAGGTGACCACGATCGCTGGATTTCTGATGGCCAAGCTGGGGCGAATACCGGACCTGGGCGATCGATGGCCGCTCGGCGACTATGATGTCGTGGTCGAATCCACCGACGGACCGCGGGTCCTCAAGGTTCGCATCGAGCCTCGCGCACAAACTTTGCCCGAGCGTCCCAGGCCGAACCAACGCGCCGGGGAAGCGTAGTGCAAGGTAGGCCTCCAGGGTCCAAAAACATTGTGGCGATAAGTTGGACGTGCTACAGGGTCCGGCTCATAACGCGAACGATGACCCACGCGAACGCGGCGAACCGGCCCACCGCCTCACGGCTCAGCGGATAGATGCGGATCCAGCGGCTGGACATCACTGGCTTCAAATCCTTCACCGACCGGTCGGTTTTTTCGTTCGCCGAGGGAATTACCGGCATCGTCGGACCCAACGGCTGCGGTAAGTCGAACGTGGTCGACGCGGTGCGCTGGGTGATGGGCGAGCAGAGCGCGAAAAACCTCCGCGGCCGCGGCATGGAAGACGTCATCTTCAGCGGCTCCGAGTCCAAGCCTGCATTGTCGATGGCCGAAGTCTCCTTGACGATGCGAATCGAAGAAGGCGATTCGCTCGCTCCGCAATATGCCGGACTGAGCGAGATCACCGTCACCCGCCGGCTGTTCCGGAGCGGGGAATCGGAGTACCTGGTCAACAAGACTCAATGCCGGCTGCTCGACGTCACCGAGCTGTTCCTCGGCACCGGCGTCGGAACCCGCGCCTACTCGATCATCGAGCAGGGGCGAGTCGGACTTATCGTCTCCGCCAAGCCGGAAGATCGGCGGGCGTACATCGAAGAGGCCGCCGGAGTGACCAAGTACAAGGCGCGCCGGAAAATCGCCGAGCGAAAAATGGAGTACACGCAGCAGAATCTGTTGCGGATCAGCGACATCGTCTCCGAGCTGGAGAAGCGGCTCGAGTCGCTCGCCCGGCAGGCGAAAAAGGCAGACAAGTACAAGAAGATCAAAGCTCAACTGCGCGAAATCGAGCTGCACGCGGCATCACACCGCTACCTCGAGCTTCACGGCCGAGCGAAGGTACTTCAGACCAAGCTTGAGGGAATGGGCGCCGAAGAGCGCAGCAACCTCCAATCGGTTCGCGATCTCGAAGATCGGATCGAGCTCGACCGCCGGAATCTCGAGGCGGACGATCTGGTGCTCCAGGCTTTGCTGCAAGATTGCCATACTCTGGAGAAGCAGGTTCAGCTTGCGGAGGAGCGGCTCAATCACTGGGCTTTAGACGCGCAGCAAGCCAGACAACGAGTCGAAAGCGATCGCGAGGAACAGCGCGCTTTGACGGTCCGGAGGGCGCAGATCGACGAGGCGATCCGCGCCGGCGAGGAGAAGCAGGGCCTCGACGAGGTGAAGTGCAGGGAAGATGAAGTCTCCGTTCAGGTCGCTCAAGAGGAGCTGCGGAGAATCACCCAGCTCGAAACGGATCTGCTTGGACGACAGACGCGCGAGGGAGAGGATCTGGTGCGCCTCGCTTCGCTGTTGGCGAATCAGGAGAGCGATCTATCGAACCTTTCCCGGCGCCGAGCGGAGCTTTTGGCGGAGCAGAAGAGAATCAGCTCCGATCGAGATGGGCTGCGGGGCGAAGAGGAAGGGCTGGAGAAGATGCGCCACCAGCTCGCCCAGCGCATCGGCGACCGGCGAGCGGCGGCGACGGAGCTCGCCCAGCGTCGGGGCGCGGAGCAGACAGGTCTGGACCAGACGCGCGGGGAGTTCGCGGAGAACGAGGTCAGGGTCATTTCCCTTCGGGAAGATCTGGGTGACAAGCGGGCCCGGCTGAGCTCCCTGGAGCAGATCAAGCGCAACTACGAAGGCTTCGATCGAGGCGTTCGCGCAGTGATGTTCAAGGCAGGGACCCCGTGCAAGGAATCCGGCGTCTACGGACTGGTCGCCGACGTGGTCTCCGCTCCGGCCCATCTGGAAAAGGCGATCGAAGCGGCGCTGGGTGAGCGGCTGCAGAGCGTGATCGTCGAGGACCGCAAGAAGGCGATCGAGCTGATCGAGCACCTCAAATCCACCGCCGAGGGACGGTCGACTTTTCTGCCGATGGCGGCGGCGAAGGACTCAACGCAGCTGCCCGCTTTGACACACCCGGGCGTGATCGCGGTGGCCGCGGATCAGGCGAATTGCGACGAGATCTTCGCACCGCTCGTTCGCTCGCTCCTGGAAGGCGTGGTGATCGTCGCCGATCTCGCGGCGGCCCAGGAGGTCGCAGCCACGGGCCAAGGCCTGACCCTGGTGACCCTGGAAGGCGAGGTACTCCGGCCGGATGGTGCGCTGACCGGTGGCGCGCTGGAGGGTCCGGCGATCGGGGCGCTTCAGAAAAAGCGGGAGATCGCCGAGCTGTCGAGCGAGATCGCCACTGCCGAGGCGGAGTACAACGAGTTTCTGACCCGGCACTACGCTCTGCAGAAGCGGATGCAGCTGTCGGAGACCGTGCTCAAGGGCCTGGCCCAGACGCAGCACGCGGAAGAAATCGGCCTGGCGACCGAAGAGAAGGATCTGCAGAAGGCAGCCGAGGACCTCTCGCGCGTGCGCCAGCAGCTTGCCGCGGCCGAGCAGCGGCTGACCGGGGTGGACGGTGCCCTGGGAGAGTTGGCGACGAATGAGGAGGATGTCCGCAGCCAGTTGGTCCAGCTGCAGCTCGACCGTGCCGGGAGGGAAGAGACCCTCCGCCAGATGACCCAGGAGCTCGAGCAGCTCAAGCGGCGGGGCGAGGATGCATCGAATCTGCTCACCGGTCTGCGCGTGCAGGCCGCATCCAACGCCGAACGCGCCCAGGCCGCCCGGAAGGAAATGGCCCAGCTTCGCGAGCAGCTTGGCGAAGTGGACGCGCGGGTCGAGCGGCTGGAGGCGGTCTTCCGCGAGGCCACCCGAAAAGAGGAGGAGCTCGCCAACTCGATCGCCACCACCGCCGCCGAGCGAAACGAGCTCGCCGGCCGCCTCGGTGCGCTCCAGACCGACCTGGCCGAGAAGCGGCGAGCACACGCCGAGCTCGCCGCCCGGATCCGGGCCGACGATGCGCACCTTCGCGAGGCGAGGCAGCGGCTGGACGACCTGACCCAGGGCCTTTCTCAGTTGTCGGTCGAGGAACGAGAGCTGGCGATCGATTTCGAGCACCTGATCGAGCAGGTGCGCGAGCGGCATCAGCTGGAGCTTGGCGAGGAGCTGCATCGCTTCCACCTGAAATCCTTGCCTGAAAATCATCAGGCGCGACTCAAGGAGCTTCGCGATCAGGTAGAGCGCTTGGGCGAAATCAATCTCACCGCGATCGACGAGCACGCCGAGGTCGCCGGGCGTTGCGATTTCCTGCGCCGCCAGAAGCAGGACCTCGAGAATTCACTCTTGCAGCTGCGCCAGGCAATCGGCCGAATCGATCGGACGAGCCGGGAGCGGTTCAAGAAGACATTCGAGCTGGTCAACGACAAATTCCAGGTCTTGTTTCCCCGGCTTTTTGGCGGGGGACGGGCTTCTTTGATGCTCACCGAGTCCGAAACGGGCGGGGAGCCGGGAGTGGAGATCTTCGCCCAGCCTCCGGGAAAGAAGCTGCAGAGCGTCAACCTCCTCTCCGGTGGTGAAAAAGCGCTCACCGCGGTTTCGCTGGTCTTTTCGATCTTCCTGATCAAGCCCTCTCCGTTCTGCATCCTCGACGAGGTCGACGCCCCCCTCGACGAGGCCAACGTCGGCCGCTACAACGACATGGTTCGCGAGATCAGCAAGCAGTGTCAGTTCATCCTCATCACCCACAACAAGCGGACGATGGAGGTGCTCGACACGCTCTACGGGGTGACGATGGAAGAACCGGGCGTCTCGAAACTGGTCTCGGTCAAGATGCGCGACGCGATCGCGGCAAACGAGAACCAGGCGGCGTAGGGAGCGAAGCTTTTCCTCCGCTTTCGCCTACTTCCCTCCAAGATAATGGATCCGCGCCGTGCCCGAAAGGCACGCCTTGGCCTGCATGCTCCAAGAGGTGGTGGGCAGTCGGCCCGAGAAGTCGGTGCGCAAGGAAGCGCTTCCCGCGTTCAAGCAGGGCATCAAATCAACCGCGTCCGGACCGGTGAAGGTCAGGGTCGCCTGCGGGGAGCTCGAAGGATCTCGCAGGTAGTTCACCAGATCCGCGAGGTTGCAGGATCCGCCGCTGGTGCTCTGGAGCGTGATCTTAGCGGCGTCGACGAAACCGAAGTCAGCGATTCCGGTGCCGGCAAAGAACTCGACGTACTTGAGTTGGAGCTGGGTCGTCGTGTCAGAGCGATTGAAAGGCGCCAGATCCGAACGAAGATCGAGGTCCACCGCCACCCCTTGCGCGCTCGTTCCGACCGCCGGCGCCGCGGGGAAATCCACCGAGACCGTCTTGCACAGATCCGGCTCTTCGATCTGGGCGTAGAACAAAGAACCGCAGCCGGAGAGCCCGCTGGCGGAAAGGACGGCGAGGACGATGGAAACGAAGCGGCGCATCGCGAACCCCTAGAAAAAGTACATCATCCCGATCTTGGCCGACGGGATGACGCCGCTGAGCTTGACGTTGCCGGCTTGAAGACTTTGGTCGGTGAGCGCCTGCTGAACGCCGCGACCGGTGGCCGTTAAATAACTGACCCCGACGCGCAGAAAGAAGCTCGCCCCGCGCGGTGAGCCAAGCTCCAGCCCCAGTTGCGCATTGCCGAAGTCGTAGCCGACGCGTTGAAAAAGAGAATCGAGATTTCTGTTCGGCGTCAACCGGCGAGCGATCCAGGTGGCGTCGCCGGGGAAATAGTGCCCCGCCTCCAGATTCAGGCTGGGCGTTATCCAGTAGTAGAACGGGACGAGGCTGATCCCGCCGCGGACCCCGGGGCTTATCGAGTTGTGCATTCCACCCACCTGGATTCGCAGCCAGCGCAGAGGTCGCAGCGCAATCGACGCCGCTGCGCCGTCAGGAACTCCGGCGTCGACGACTGCACCGATGAGCGGGACGCGGGCTTCCACCACCTTTGCTGGAGCAGCGACTGAAGCTGCTGCTGGGGCGGACGCTGGGATGGGCGGCTCCCTCTGCTGGGTCACCGTCGTCGCAGAAGCGAACAGTGGCGGTCTCGAGTAGGCCGGGAATTGCTCCCACATGGCGACCGGCGTTGCTGCGATGGACGCACTGCGTTCACCCGCCGCCAGGCCCGTCAGCAAAACCGCAGCGCAGAAAATCGAGGTCACCTCGCGCCAAGGCTGCAAATCCAACGCCCAGCCGCGGGCCAGAGTAAGGGGGCCAAAACGCTCGTTTCGAGATCGTCCCCGGATGGGTCGGTTTGGCAGGCGGTTGAGTCAGCGGTGACCTCGGCCAGTGGTTAACCATCTCCCTCGCGATCAGCGCAGTGAAGGGAACGGTAATCATTGGAAGGCGAGACGCGGATCCAGGGTAGGACGCTTCGGGTCCTGATTGTCGGCGAGGATCCGTTGGCGCGCAGTGGGCTTTCGTCGCTGCTGTCGACCGAAACGTCACTGGAGATCGTCGGACAGACCGCAAGCCCGGAAGAGATTCTCCTTTCCGGATCAATATCCAATCCCGAAGCCAATCCCGATGTTCTCCTCTGGGATCTCGGACAGGATGCGCGCTCGAGCCTGGAGCGATTGCGGGCTTTCGGAGACCAGGGTCTTCCGACGATGGTCCTCTGTCCGGACGAATCCTCCGCCGTCGATGCCCTGAGCGCGGGGGCTAAAGGCGTCGCGGTTCGAGAGGTGAGTCCGGATGCCCTCGCGGCCGCGCTGCAGGCGGTATCGCGCGGAATGGTCGTCCTCGACGAGAACCTCGCTGCTGCGGCGCTGCGGCCTCGCATCTCCGCATCGCCGCCGGCGGAGCGGCTGACCGCGCGGGAACTGGAAGTTCTTCAGCTTCTCGCGCAAGGCCTCTCCAACAAGCAGATCGGCGATCGCCTCGGCATCACCGAGCACACCGCGAAATTTCACGTGAATTCGATCATGGGCAAGCTGGGCGCGCAGACGCGAACCGAAGCGGTCGTTCACGCGGTCCGGGTGGGGCTCGTTCTTCTTTAAGCCAAGGCCGCACTACCCGATTGGAGGGGAGGGCGTCTGGCCGTTTGGCCGATGCGCGGCCTTTTCACGCTCGATTAGCTTCTTGATCGACCGGATCTCCCGTCGGAGACCGAAGAGAAAAGGATTCAAGTCATGGGTAACCCCAACGCTCTTTCGGAAGCTCTCGCTTCCATCGTGGAAAAAAACAACGCGAGCGTCGTTCGCGTCGAAGCGCGCCGCCGGGTGCCTTCCAGCGGCGTGGTGTGGTCCGCGGACGGATTGGTGATCACCGCGCAGCATACGATCGAGCGGGAAGAAGAGATCGAAGTCGGTTTCGCGGATGGCAGGAAGGTGGAGGCGAAGCTGGTGGGCAGAGATCCGGGCAGCGATCTGGCGGTGCTGCGCGTTGCCGCCAGCGATCTGGCTGTCCCGGCATGGTCGCAAGCCGAGACTTTGAAGGTCGGACACCTGGCGCTTGCGCTGGGCCGCCCCGGACGGTCGGTGCGCGCCACGATGGGGATCGTCAGCGCTCTGGGAGGGGAATGGCGGACGCCTGCCGGAGCGCAGCTCGAACGCTATCTGCAAGCCGACGTCTCCCTCCCGCCCGGTTTTTCCGGAGGCCTGCTCGCGGATTCGAGCGGAAACGCGCTGGGAATGAACACCTCGGGATTGTGGCGGGGCCACAGCCTCGCCATCACCACCGCCACGCTTCGCCGCGTCGTGGAGAAGCTGGTGGCCCACGGGCGCATCCGTCGCGCCTTCGTCGGGCTGGGCAGCCTCCCAGTAAGGTTGCCCGCCAAGGCCGCGCAAGCAAGTGGCCAGGACGCGGCGCTTTTGGTGATCGCCGTTCAGCCGGATGGGCCAGCGGACCAGGGCGGCGTCCTGCTCGGAGATGCCCTTCTCGGCGTGGATGGGCGGGCCTTGGCGCAGGTGGAAGATCTTTTGGAAGCGCTCACCGAGGAGAGAATTGGAGCCGAGCTCAGGTTTCGAGTCCTCCGCGCGGGAGAGCTGCGAGAGGTGGGAATCAGAGCGGGGACCCGAAACTGAACCAGCGGTCTTAGTGGACAGTCGGCGGAGGTACGAAAAATGAAATTGCTGAAGCAGTTGTCCCACGAGTTGGAGGATCTGGTGGCCAGTGCGGCGCCGGCGGTTGTCGGGGTCGAGCACCGTCGGGGCCAGGGGACCGGGCTGATTCTCGCCAGAGACGGATACATCCTGACCAATGCCCATGTCGTTCACGGGTTCGACCAGTTGCGCATTCGCCTCCACACCGGCGCGACGGTGAAGGGCGAACTGGTGGGCGCGGACGATCGGACCGATCTGGCGGTGCTGCGGGTGGACGCGGAAGGCCTCGTCAGTCTCCCGCTCGCCGAGCCTCAGCAACTCAAGGTCGGCCAACTCGTGGTGGCAATCGGCAATCCCTTCCGCTTCGAGCGATCGGTGAGCCTGGGGGTGATCAGCGCCCTGGATCGCTCGCTTCCTGGCCCGCGCGGGGGATTGTTCGAAGGCCTGATTCAAACGGACGCCGCGATCAACCCGGGCAATTCGGGCGGGCCATTGCTCGACTCGGATGGCAATGTGCTCGGCATCAACACGGCGATCATTCCGTGGGCACAGGGGATCGGCTTCGCGATCCCGTCCCCCACCGCCAGTTGGGTCGCCGCGGTGCTCATCCAGTCCGGCGAGGTGCGCCGGCCGTTTCTCGGCATCGCCGCCAAGGGCGAAGAGCTATTGCCGATGCTCAGCCGAGGCGCTGGACAGGTCCGGGCAGTCCGCATCCTGGGGATCGGGGAGGGAAGCCCGGCGCAAGCGGCGGGGTTGCGGAAGGGTGACCTTCTTCTTTCGGCGAACGGCAAGTCAATCGCCAGCGTCGACGATCTGCAGCGGGTGATCGTCCTCGCTGGACCGGGGGATGTTCAGCTCGAGATCTATCGCGGAGAGGATCGCCAGAAGCTCTCGGTCTCTCCCCGGCCTCAGGCGGCACAAGCAGCATAGCAGGCGACGCGCCGCTAGCTCGCCCCGAAGAGGCCACGTCGCTTCAGCGGATCCTTCTTGTTCATCGTCTCCTGGATCAGCTTCGCGGCCCGAATTCCCGCGAGGAATTCGCCCTCCAGACCCAGGCCCGGCAGATTCTCCCGACTCGCCAGGAACAGGTTCTTGACCGGCGTCTGCTGGGTCAAACCGGTGATCCCCAGAAAATCCTCGCTGTCCACCTCGTAGAGGGGGTGCGGCAGCAACCGCGCGCCCCGGACACCGCCCGCATCCAGGTAAGGGGCGGAGGAAAGCAGGATGTGGTTCTTCGCAAAGGGCATCAGCCGATGGAGGTGGCTGTTCATCTTGTCCGCCATCTGCTTGAGATAGCCTTCCCCCAGATCGCGCACCGACGCCGGCAGGAAGACTCCGGCGGTGACCACCCGCACCGATTCGTCTTCCGCCTTGGCGCCGGTGCGCCGAGCGGCGTGGAGCTGAACCAGCATCGGCTCCAGGTCCACATCACCGGTATCGAACAAGAGCAAGTCTCCCATTCCTCGCGGTATTGCCTCGGCATTGATCACCCAGTTCACCGCGAAGAGGAATTGCTTCACCACCGAAAGGTCGAGCAGCTCGATCAGCTTTCGCTGGCTCTTCTTGTCCGGGATGAGCCTGCGCAGCGCGGCGGAGTCGGTCGCCGCGATCATCTGCGCAGAGCGGTAGAGACTCTCCGAGCGGAGGATTTGAACACCGACCAGCTTTCCCCCTTCGAAGGAGAGCGTCTCGACGATCGAGCTCTCCGCGCTTTCGCGCCAGAGAAGATCTCCGCCGAGATCGATCAGCTTGCGGCAGAGCAATTCTCGGAGTCCTTCGCGCCCGCCCGGATACCGGGTGGACGATCGCAGCACCTGGGACAGCGTCCTCGTCTGGGGCAAGGGTCCCCGCGCCGCCGGTACGTAGCTCACGAAGGGAAGCAGTCCCCTCACCAGCTTGACCACCGGGTCGTCACCCTGGAGCGCGAAGGCGGCTTCCAGTTGCGGAAACTTCTTGATGTCCTTTTTGAGCGACCAGATCTCGACGAAGTTCTTCGGCGGCAGCTCAGGTCCCTCCTTGAAGAAGGCGTCCGTCTGCTCGTGCTGCACCGAGGCGGCGTTGAAGAGCGCGTTGAGCTCCTGGGCCCTGGTCGCGCCGAAGGCGCGGGTCAGCTCGGCGACCCTTTTGCCCTCTTCGTGGGGAAAATCGATCCGGTCCTTGGGGAGGATCAGTTGCAGGTCCGGAACGTTGCTCTTCAAGGAGCGCTGGATGGTGGTGGTCAGCCCGAGCTCGGCAAATGCCTCCTCCACCTGGGGCATCGTCCGCAGCTGCTGCGCGACGAAGGGGGCGTAGGGAAGGACGTAGTCGCCGTGCTCGTACCCGTGACCCATTCCATCGTGCTCGACCAGAAGGACGCGGTAGCCCCGCTTGGCGAGCAACGCGGCGGAGAGTGCGCCTGCCAGCTGTCCACCGACCACGATGACGTCGTAGACGCGGCGAGACGGACCGGTGTCAATCTTGGCTCTGGGAGGCAGTATAGGCATCAGATCAGCGACGCATTCCAGACAGGGTCTTCACCGAGCGGCCCCTCGAGCGGGAGATCAAGCCTCGGACTCGAGCGCTTGTCACGGAAGTCGCCTCCCGGGGTTGCGCAGCGCCTGGTCCGACATTCCGGGTTCACCTCGAAATTGCACCACCCGACCCTGCAATGACACCAACCCTTCGGCCACCCAACGAACCGCCAGTGGAAAAATTCGGTGCTCCTCTTGTTGGATGCGAGCCGCGAGCGACGCCTCGTCGTCGCCGGGGAGCACCGGCACCGCTGCCTGCACGATGATCGGACCGGTATCGGTGCCGGCATCCACAAAGTGCACGGTGCACCCGCTGATCTTCACCCCATGCGCGAGCGCCTGCCTGGGCGCGTGCAATCCGGGGAACGACGGCAGCAGGGCGGGGTGGATGTTCAGGATCTGCCCCGGGAACGCCTTCAAGAAGCGCGGGCTGAGAATGCGCATGAACCCCGCCAGGCAGAGAAGCTTCACCTTGAAGGCCTCGAGCTTTTCGAGCAGGGCATTCTCGAACTGGTCCCGGGTGGGAAAGCCCGCAGGGTCGAGCAGCACGGTTGGGATGCTGGCCTGCTCGGCCCGCTGGAGGGCGCGGGCGGCGGCATTGTTCGAAATCACCACTGCCACCCGGGCAGGATAGTCATCCGCGGCGGACGCATCGATCAGGGCTTGAAGGTTGGTCCCGCTGCCCGACACCAGCACCCCGACGCTGTGCTTTTGACTCACGGATCGATCGCCACCGAGGCTTCGCCCTCGCCTCGCTCGATGCGCCCGACTCTCCAGGCGGTCGCGCCTCGATCGCTGAGCAGTTTGAGGGCTACCGGTACGTCGCTTTGCGCCACCACGGCGATCATTCCAAGACCCATGTTGAACGTCGAGAACATTTCTGTTCGCGAGACCTGACCGCGCTGCGCGATGAGATCGAAAATCGGCGGCCTCTTCCAGGCGCGCTCCGAAAGCACCGCCCGGGCGTCCTTGGGCAAGCAGCGCGGCAGATTGCCCGGGATCCCGCCGCCGGTGATGTGAGCCAACCCCTTCACCTGGACCGCTCGCGCCAGCGCGAGAATCTCGGCGGCATAGATGCGCGTCGGTTCGAGCAACTCGTCGGCGAGGGGACGCTTCAGGGGGTTCGGAGTGGAGGACATCGGCAGCCCCGCATCTTCGAGGAGAACCCGGCGCGCCAGAGAGTAGCCGTTGGAATGAAGACCGGTGGAGGCAAGGCCTATCACCGCGTCGCCGGGCGCGATCGACTTGCCATCGATGATGTTCGCCCGCTCGACCGCGCCGACGCAGAAGCCCGCCAGATCATATTCGCCTCTTCCGTAGAACCCCGGCAGCTCTGCGGTCTCCCCTCCGAGCAGGGTGCAACCGGAGATCTCGCATCCGCGGCCGATTCCTTCGATCACCTTCGCCGCCTGGTCGACATCGAGTCGGGAGGTCGCGAAATAGTCGAGAAAGAAAAGGGGCTCGGCGCCGGTGGTGATCACGTCGTTGACCGACATCGCCACGAGATCGATTCCGATCGTCGAATGGCGGTCCACCGCGAAGGCGATCTTCAGCTTCGTCCCCACTCCATCGGTGCCGGCCACCAGTACCGGCTGGCGGTATTTTCCCGCCGGCAGGGCGAACAGTCCGCCAAACCCGCCGACGCCGGACATCACTTCGGCTCGCTCGGTCCGGGAGGCGATCGGCTTGATTCGCTCCACCAGCGCATCCCCGGCCTCGATGTCCACTCCCGAATCTTTGTAGGTAGTCACGTTTGCGCCTTCTACCGGCTTTAAGCCCGCGTTGTCATTGGCGTGGTTTCAGGTCCCACTTTTGCTTTTGACCGCGGGTCGCGGCCTCGAGCAAACTTGCTCCTGGGAAGAGACTTCCCCCCATGGTCACCGGCGAAGAAACGCTGTTCCAGCGGTTCGGGAAAGAGTTCCGCAAGGGCACGATCTTGTTTCGCGAAGGTGAGCCCGGCAAGGAGATGTTCGTCCTTCATTCGGGAAAGGTCTCGATCTCGAAGCGGGTGCGGGATGCGGATAAGGTCCTCGCCACTCTCGGGCCGGGCGAATTCTTTGGCGAGATGGCGATCATCTCCAATAAGCCGCGCAACGCCAACGCGATGGTGATGGAGGACGCTCGGCTGCTGGTGATCGACCCCAAGACTTTCGAAGGGATGATCCGCGGCAATTCGGAAATCGCGGTTCGAATGATCAAGAAGCTCGCCGACCGGCTTTCCGAGGCCGACGCCCAGATCGAAAACCTGCTCTTCACCGACCCCTCGAGCCGGGTGGTCCGTCAATTGCTTCTGGTCTGCCACAGCCGCGGCCGGGCAATCGAACAGGGGACGGAGATAGACTTTCCGATCAAGGAGCAGCCCCGAGAAATCGGGGTCGGGGAGCCGGCGATCAGAATGATGCTCTATAAGCTCGAGCGCGCCGGATTGATCGGACGCAACGGCGACCGGGTCACCGTTTACGACATCGCGCCGCTTCAAGAATTCCTGCGCTATCTTGAGATGAAATGGAAATTTGGAGATCTCTAATTGAACCTCGAGGTTCTCGGTTGCCACGGCGGCGAGCTGCCCCACTGTAAGACTACCTGCTTCCTGATCGACGGGGCTCTTGCTCTGGACGCCGGAGCTCTCACCAGCTCGCTTTCGCTGGACCAGCTGGAAAAAGTTGACGACATCCTGATTTCCCACAGCCACTTCGATCATGTGAAGGACCTGCCGCTTCTGGCCGATCTGATGCTGGGCCGGCGGGACCGGCCGATCCGCGTCCACGCCTCTCGCGAATGCTCCCGAACGCTCCGCGAGAACATGTTCAACGATTTCCTCTGGCCCGATTTCACCCGTATCCCCACCCAGCGGAAGCCGATTTTGCAGCTCAAGTCGTTCAAGGCAGGCTCGTCGTTCAGGATTGCCAAATACCAGGTTCAGTCCATTCCAGTGAGCCATCCGGTCGAGTCCTGTGGTTTCGTGGTCTCCGCCGGGGACAGCGCCCTGGCCATGAGCGGAGATACCGGGCCCACCGAGCAGCTCTGGCGCGTCCTCAACAAGACCCCGAATCTGAAGGCGGTTCTGCTCGAGACGAGCTTTCCCAACCGGCTGCAAAAGCTGGCGGACATCTCGGGTCACCTCACCCCTAAGACACTGCAAACCGAGCTGTCGAAGTTCGAACGCAATGGCGCCTCGGTGCTGCTCTACCACCTGAAGCCGGCGTTCCTGCAACAGCTGAGCGAGGAGCTGCGGGGTTTGCCGGTCGAGGTGCTCAAGCTGGGAGACTCCTTCGATTTCTGAGCAACTGTTGACTGCGGCAATGGAGTCGCATTACGCGGTCAAGGATGCCCTGGTTTTCGAAAAAACCTCGCGTCGCCGCGGTCCATCCCGAAGCTGACGACAAACAGCCGTCGCGCATGGAAGGGCTGTGGAGCAAGTGCGACCAATGCGACGAAATCATCTACCGGAAAGAGCTCGAGAAAAGTCTGAACGTCTGCCCTTCCTGCGGCTACCACATGCAGTGGCCGGCGCGCGTGCGGCTAGAAGCGATCATCGACGAGGGGTCGTTCAAGGAGGCGGACCAGGATCTCTCGCCGGTGGATCCCTTGGGGTTCGTCGACTCGAAGAAGTACCGGGACCGGCTGAAGACGACCGCAAAGTCGCTCGGGGAGAATGACGCGTTCATCGCCGGGATGGGTCGAATCGATGGGCATCTGGTCTCGGTGGGCTGCTTCGTTTTCGAGTTCATGGGCGGTTCGATGGGATCGGTGGTCGGAGAAAAAGTGACCCGGGTCTTCGAACGGGCATCTGAGAAGAGCTGCTCGGCGGTGATTTTCTCCGCATCCGGGGGCGCGCGGATGCAGGAGGGCATCTTCTCGCTGATGCAGATGGCCAAGACCTCCGCCGCATTGGCGCGCTTTCGCAGCGTGCGAAAGCCGTATATTTCGGTGATGCTCAACCCGAGTACGGGGGGCGTGGCGGCTTCGTTCGCCTGGCTGGGCGACGTGGTCCTCGCCGAGCCCAAAGCGCTGATCGGCTTTGCCGGGCCGCGGGTGATCGAGCAGACGATCCGTCAGAAGCTTCCCGAGGGCTTTCAACGATCCGAGTTCCTCCTCGAGCACGGAATGATCGATGCGATCGTTCCTCGCAAGGACATGCGTCAAAAGCTCGGGCAGCTGCTGGGTCTTCTGGGATGAGTGAGGGCCAGGGGAGCGGTCCCGCGATGGCCGAAGGTCTTCACTTCCTTTCGACCCTGGGCATGTCGGTCATTCGCCTGGGCCTGGACCGGATCGAACAGGCGCTCCTCGCGGTCGGCAACCCGGAGCAGAACTACCGAATCCTCCACGTCGCGGGGACGAACGGCAAGGGGTCGACTTGCGCCTTTGCCGCCCGCTGTCTGGTCGCCCAGGGCTATCGGGTAGGGCTTTACACCTCCCCGCATCTTGTCCGGATCAACGAGCGGATCCAGATCAACGGGGAAGACATTTCCGATCCTCGTCTGGGCGAGCGGGTGTCGGAGGTATTGAGCCGGTATCCCGAGGCGAGGCAAACGCCGGCCCCGCTGACCTTCTTCGAATTCACCACCCTGGTCGCCTTGTGGCACTTTTCCCGGGAACGGGTGGACGTTGCGGTGCTGGAGACCGGCCTGGGCGGTCGCCTGGATGCGACCACCGCCGCGGCGCCCACGGTGACCGCGATCACCCCGATCGCGCTCGACCACCTGGACTATCTGGGGAACGACGTGCGGGCGATTGCGCGCGAAAAGGCGGGAATCCTCGCGCCGGAGATCCCATCCGCGATCAGCCGGCAGTCCGCGGAGGCGATGGCGGTGATCGAGGAGATTGCCGCCGAGCGCAAAGCGCCACTCTACCTGGAAGGCCGAGACTTCCAGCTGCGGCCCTCCGGCGGCGGCGCCTTCGAGTATCGCGGCTTGAATACGAAAGTGGACGATGTTCGGCTCAGCCTGCGCGGCCCGCATCAGATTCAGAACGCGTCTGTCGCCCTTGCGTCGCTCGAGCTGCTCGCCCCAAAGCTGCCGATTTCCGCGGAAGCGATGCGGTTGGGAATTGGCACCACGCATTGGCCGGGACGGCTCGAAGAGGTCGGCGCGAACCCCACCGTGGTGTTGGACGGCGCTCACAATCCACTCGGGGTGGACACCCTGTTGATCGCCCTGGACGCCCTTTATCCGGGCCGGCGCGTCCATCTCGTCTTTGGCGTGCTGGCGGACAAGGACTACCATTCGATGCTTCGAACGTTGTTTGTCCGATGCGCCTCGGTGAGCCTGGCACCCTTGAAGACGCCGCGGGCTCTACCTCCCGAAAAATATCTGGCGGAAGCGCGGAGTCTATGCCCGCGCGCGACGGCATACGACACCGTGGCCGGCGCACTGCAGGCGGCAAAGGCGAACGCCCTGCCCGAAGACCTCGTGGTCTGCACCGGTTCGCTGTTCCTCGTCGGGGCCGTCCGGGATCTGGCCTTCGCTCGGGGAGACGCGCCCGCGCCCTGAATTCCACGGATTGGGTCCAGGCGCCCATTTCGAAATGGCGCGATCCGGCTGCAGCACCTAAAGTTCCTCCGTGGCCATTGCTGATCGGAAGCTCCTTGCCGTCCCCACCGCCAAGATGCCGACGGTGGACGAGGTGCCCTTTCAGACGCTGTACAAGAAAACGAAGTACCTGGTGGAGACGGCGGACGGTTGGTCGTTGGTGGTCACCCGATATCGCCCCGCGCCGCAGCCCTTTCATCAGCCCTTGTTTGGCGAACCGCTGCTTTTGGTCCACGGCTTTTCGCAGAACCGGCACGCGTGGACCTCTGGTGAATTCGTCAAGAATCTCTTGTTGTTCGGGATCGACATCCACATCCTCGAGCTGCGCGGACACGGGAAAAGCTCGATTGGATTCCAGCACGAGCGATCAAAGAAGCTCGGCCGAGGGCTTCCCGCGGATATCAACTACGACTGGGACATCGACAGCCATTTTCTCTACGACCTCCCCGCGGCGATGGCCAGCGCGAAGCGGATAACCGGACGGGACAAAATCTTCTACTGCGGACATTCGATGGGAGGAATGCTCGGTTACGGCTACGCCGGCATTCACGACGATCTCGAGGGACTGATTACCATCGGCGCCCCAGCCGATCTCGGGCGGGGCTTTCCCTTCCTGCGCGCCCTCGCTTTTTCGGGTCCTCTTCTCGCGGCTGGGGTGGATCTCGCATTGGCCTCCGTCAATCTAGAGCGACAGGCGAAATTCGCGGGCCAGTCGTTCTTTTCCCGCTCGTGGGCGGCGCTGAGGCGCAAAACGGAGCGCAATGGCGCCCCGAAGCGACCGACCCAGCTGCGGTACCAGTACCTGCCGGTCGACGATTGGCTGCGGATCGGCGAGCAGCTCCTGCGCAAGGCCGACACGCGCCCCCTCTACGGCAAGCTCAATGCGGTGAATATCCTCACCAACACCTCCCGGGTTCGCGCGGCAGACATCCGCTGGCTCTTGCGCGAAGGTGGAGAGCGCGAGCCGCGCAAGGTGATCGAGCAGTTTGCCCGCTGGATCCGGCGCGGCGAGCTGCGCTGTTATCGCACCGGCTACGACTTCAAACAGGGCTTCTCGCGGATCAAAGTTCCGATGGCGATCATCTTCGGCGACATGGACCCGCTCGCCTCGGTGGAGTCCACGCGCAGCGTCTACCGGGCCGCGAAGAGCGAATACCTGCTCTGGCGCCCGGTGAAGGGGAACAGTCACATCGAGCTGACGATGGGGCACGACATCCGTCAGATTTGCTACGACATCAAGAACCTGATCGAGTACGCAAGGACGCACCGGGCTCGAATCCCCGTCCTGCCCCGGGTCCGATGACTGAATACATCCCTCTCGCCTGATCCGCCCGGTGGGGCGGGACATCGACGGCCAAGTTGGCCAGGGGATCGTTGAGTTGGTACCATCCGGTTGTGCCTGGCGGTCGCCGAAGTAGCCATCCGCGCTGCCCTTTTTTCCTGGAGCTCTGCATGAATCGCCGGAACGCCCGGATCCTGTTTTGCCTCGGCCTGTTCGGGCAGGTGGCCTGGGGACAGAACAAGGACCTCAACACCATCACCAGCGTGGAAATCCACGGAGGAAGGATCGAAATCGTCGGCACGAAGCAGCCGAGCTTCACTTCGTTCACGATGACCGATCCGGCCCGGCTGGTGATCGACATCGCCGAAGCCGTCTTCTCCGGCGTGCCCGACCAGATAGCCGGCTCCGGGTCGGTGAGCTGGATCAAAACCGCGAGCTATGGGTCGGACTCGTCCGCGATTGCCCGTGTCCTGATTGGCTTCTCCCAGGACGTGGAAACGGACGTGGCGAGCCCCGGCAACAAGCTGGTGATCAAGATCCTGAACAGCGCTCCGCCGGCGGTGGCCGGAACGGAAAAGCCCACCGGGACAACGCCAAAGGAATCGACCGCCGCGAAACTGAAGGACGTCGGGGCATCGGCCGCTGCGCAGACCGCCAGTCCAGCCGCGTCGGATGCCACGGTCGGCGAGGCAACGCGAAAGAAGGAAGAGTCCAAAGCCAAAGAGATTGCAATGAAGGCCGAAGAAGAGCGCCTGGCGCAGGAGCGTGCCCAGAAAGAGGTGGCGAAGCGGGAGGAGCAAGAGCGGGTCGCGGAGGCGCGGCGGGCGGAGGCGGAGAAGAAACGCCAAGCAGAGGAAGAGAGCAAGCGTCTGGCCGAGCAAAATCGCCTGACAGAGCAGCAGAAGCGCATTGAAGCGGAAGAGGCCAAACGAGCGGCCGCTGCCGAGGAGAAACGGCAAGCGCAGGAAGAGGGACTTGCGCGTGAAAAAGCGAAGGAAGAAGCCCAGGCCGCCAAGCGCCAGGCCGCGATCGAGCAGAAACAGAAGGCCGAGGACGAGCAGAAGCGAAGCGCGGACGAAGAACGGCTGGCCAAGTCAACCGCGCGGGCGGAAGCCGAGGGCGCGAAACGGGAAGCAGCCGCCGAGCAGAAGCGCAACGCGGACGAAGAACGGCTTGCCCAGGCATCGGCGAGGACGGAAGCCGAGGGCGCGAAACGGGAAGCGGCCGCCGAGCAGAAGCGAAAGGCGCAAGAGGAGCACCTCGCCCGGAAAAAGGCGCTCGAGGAAGCCGCGAACGCCAAACGCCAGGCCGCGGCCGATCGGAAGCAGCAAGCGGAGCAAGAACGGGTCGCGAAGGCCAAGGCGCGGCAGGATGCGCTCGCGGCGAAGCGAGAGGCGAAGCTGGCCGCGAGAAGCGGTTCCCCAGTGGCCGCAGGCTCATCCAAACGCCGGGCGACGATGACCTTCGTCGGATTCCAGCGCGCCGCGTCCGGTGCCCGCGTCTACGTGAGGACCAACGGGCCGGTCCACTACACCGTGCAACAAGAAGGCGACAAGAAGGTCGTCTTGGAGCTAGAGAACACCCGGATTGGGACGCGCAACAGTCGGCGACCTCTGGACACTTCCTTCTTCGACACTGCGGTGGCGATGGTGTCGCCCAACCCAGCGGGCAACCGAACCGTGCGCGTGGAGATCAGCCTCAAGGAGGCGGCTTCCTTCCAGACCAAGCAGGACGGAAACGAAGTCTCGGTCGAATTTCCGCGCGCGTCGCGCCGATAAACCGGATAAAAGAGAACCGCCCGGCGATTCTGGTGGGCCACGTAGGGCCGGAACGCAGCGACCTGGGTGGTGCCGATGATCTCGCTGGTGCGGTTTGCGCTGGCCTTGATTGCCGCGGGTCAGGTCCCAAGTGGATCGCCCCCGGCACCGGAAAGCGAGACCGCGGCCACGGCGACAAAGCTCGATATCGACGAGCGCACCGGGACCTGGCATCTCAAAGACAACGCGGTCGTCAATACAGGCACGATCGAGGTCCGCGCCGACGAGATCTGGTTCGATCCGGCGGCGGAGCGGGTGATTGGTCGAGGGCACGTGATTCTCTTTCAGGAGAACATCGTCGCTTTCGCCGAGGAGATGGACGTGCAGCTCACCACCGGCGAGGCAGCGCTGGTCGGGGGGACGGTGCTCCAGAAGCGCAACGTTTCGTCCCAGGCGCTGCTCAAGGCCAAGACTCGCGAGGAGTTGGAAAAGCTCGGCCAAACCACGATGTCCGTCACCGGTCGGCATGTGCGTCGCTTGGGTCCAGATCACTATTCGGTCGATGGCATCGCGTTCACCCCTTGCGACTGCGATCCGGTGAAACCGAGCTGGCGAATCAAATCGCTGCACGCCGACGTGATGCCGGGTGAGCGAGCCATACTGACGCTGCCGGTGATCTACATCCGGGGAGTTCCGCTGCTCGCGTTTCCTTGGCTGTACGTGCCGATGTCCGATCGCAGGTCGGGACTTTTGATCCCCCGGTGGGGTAGCGCGGCAGGCAGCTTCTTCCTCGAACAACCCGTCTTTGTGACTCTGGGTCGCAGCTATGACACGACGATCAGTCCGGGCTACTACTTCGGCAGCACCGACGCCTCTGGACTTCCGGTGGGAGTCAAGGGACCGCGCCTGCAGACCGAATTCGAATATGCCCCAAGCACGCGCACCAAAGGACGGGCAACCCTCGACCTGCTCTATGACCTTTCGGCCCGCGTGGGCACGGATTCAAACGGGCAACCCACCGCCCTCCCAAATACAACCCGAGGTCTCAGGGGGTCGGGTGCGCTCCGTCACGAGCAGGATCTGGGCCGAGGACTCTACGATCGCGTGGAGGCGTCCTTTATCTCCGACGGGTTTTACGACCGGTCGTTGAGCACGGACCTCATCACTCGGGAGACGCCCTACACCGAATCGACGGCGGCCCTCTACCGGAGAACGGCGGACAGCTATGCCGGCCTCGATCTGGAGATACGTCAGGACAAGCGATTCCCGAACGGCTTTTTCGACGCCGCCCGGACGACAGAGGACTTCCAGAATGGACACGGGCCGAACCCCCTTCAGCGATTGCCCGAGCTCGTCCTCGATATTCCAGAACGGCGTCTGTCCAGGCTTTTATTCGGCAGCTTTCGCGTCGAATACAGTCGGCTCGCACCCCTGGTGGGCAGAATCGGAGTCGATCCGCTTTCGACTCCATCGGGGTACCTTTCGACTCCTGCCGGGTTCAGCCTGGTTCCTCCTGCGTTCGTGGGAGCGCAGCTCGAAGCAAGGGACCGCATCGACTTCAGGCCGCGCGTCAGCTTGCCCTTGGACCTTGGCCGTTTTGCTCGACTCACGCCCTACGCGTGGTACCGGGAGGATTTCTATGTCGGTGAATTCACCGGATCGACAACCCATCGGGGATATCCGCTGGGCGGTGCGCTGCTGGACACCGAGCTTTCCAGGGTATTTCCCACCCAGAATGGTGGCTGGCGGCACAGCTTCACCCCGTCCGTCGAAGTCCGTTACGTGCCCCAGGTCTTCGGAGGACCCGGGACTCCGTACGACGAAATCGATCGCGCTGCCCCCGCGGGTGGATTTCTCCAGGGAGTCGCTCAGCTCAGCCAAAAGCTGGTGCAGTTGGAATCGGGGGCTGTACGCCGGTTCATTCGGTTGGATCTTGGCCAGGGGTTCGACATCAAGGCAGGCACCGCGGCGGATGCATTCGCGCGAATGACCGCGGTCTCAACCCCTTTCACTGCCGGGCTCACTTATCGATATGACCTTCGCGCCAACCGGCTGGCACAGCTTTCGTCGAATTTCGGCTTCGACAACGGTCGAGGCCTCTCGGTCGCGCTCGCGTACGACAATCTGGTTCTGTCCGGACCGGACAATCTACGCCGAGGAATTGATGAGCTGGTGGGGCCAGCGGCGCGGACCGATCAGGAATTAAAACCCTTCCGCGCCCAGACGGTGACCGCGCGTGCGGGAATCAGATTCAATTTCGGCCTGGGTCTTCTGTACGAGGTTACGGTATCCCCGCAAGTCGACTCGCGATGCATGGGCCCCGCGCCACCGGCCTTCTGCCCGGTCGACATCGGGTCGGGCGTTGTCAGCTCGCTTCCGCCCACGCCGTGGACGATCCTCCAGCAGGCGGTGACGCTTTCCATAAATCCGTCATGCGATTGTTTTCGGCTGGA
>WNFG01000865.1_pt1 | contig 25354 bp, 18 predicted proteins | sample 5400431 | NCBI WGS metagenome assembly WNFG01 (sample SAMN13153346, study PRJNA577476) | soil metagenome | isolation source: 120 cm saprolite under Douglas fir tree site 2 hole 3 replicate 2 | place: USA:California | collected 2015-04-18 | reverse complement strand
GGCCGACTGATCCAGTGAGGAATCGTGCGCGGGCCGAGGAATCTTGTCGAGAGCATCGGCGATGGAGCGGACCAGGTCCTTCACCCCGTCACCCGCGACAGCAGAAATGGAGTGGAATTCAAGGTGGCGCTGCTTGCAAAAATCGCGCAGCCCTTCGAGCCGCGTGCCATCGGTGGTGGCGTCCAGCTTGGTGGCAACGACAATCATCGGTTTTTCGATGAGGGGTGGACTAAAGGCTTCGAGCTCGCCGTTGATGACTTCCAACGAGTGGACCGGGTCATCGGCGTTGGAATCACTCGTGTCGATCAAATGGACCAGGAGACGCGTGCGTTCGACATGGCGTAGGAAGCGAATGCCGAGGCCCGCGCCCAAGTGCGCTCCTTCGATGAGACCGGGAAGATCGGCGACGACAAAGGTGCGGCCCAGTTCGGTGCCGTGCCCGCCGGTGCCACCGTCGGCATTGACCACCCCCAGATTTGGTTGCAGCGTGGTGAACGGATAGTTCGCAATTTTGGGACGTGCGGCCGAAATCACCGATATCAATGTGGATTTGCCCGCGTTGGGGTAACCCACCAGGCCGACATCGGCGAGCAGTTTCAATTCGAGGCGAAGATGACGCTCTTCGCCTGGAAAACCGTCCTCGTGTTCGCGCGGGGCTTGATGCCAGGGCTTGGCAAAGTGCTGATTGCCGCGTCCGCCGCGTCCGCCGTGCACGATCAGCACGCGCTGGCCGGGAATGGCGAGATCGGCGATGGTCGCGCCTTGATCGTCGCAGACCAATGTGCCGACGGGGACTTGCAGGATCATGTCCTGACCGGAATGACCGGTGCAGTTGGAGCCTTCGCCGTGGCGGCCGCGATCGGCCTTGAATTCGCGGTTGTAGCGGTAGCGGAGCAGCGTGTTGTCGTTCGGATTGGCCTCGAGATAGATGCTGCCGCCATGGCCGCCGTCTCCGCCGGAGGGTCCGCCGCGGGGCACGTATTTTTCGCGGCGGAAGGCGATGCAGCCGTTGCCGCCGTCGCCGGCCTTCACGAATATTTTAGCTTCATCAACGAACACAGAATTCTGGCTCCGTAAGAGATGGCCGCTAGGCGGCCATGCATGGAAAAGATAACATAGGCAAACTATTACAACTCAAAGTCCGCGAAGAGAGGCCGCAACCCGATGCTCCGCTTGCTCAAACGAATGTGCTTGCTGCTGCTTGTGTTCATGGCGGTGTTCGTGGCCGCGTTATACGTGCTGTACTTCCGGCGAACGCCGGTGCCGGCAGCTGCTCCTCACGCGCGCGCCGTGCCGGTGATTTCCAGGATTCCCGGGATTTCCGCTTGCTGGGTCGAAACGGCAAAAACATTCAGCAACTTTTCGTTCGGCTCCACCGCGGGCAGCGTCCTCGTAAAGCATCCGGCAGGCGACCTGCTGATCGACACCGGAAGCTCCAGCCACTACGACCAGGAAATTTCCGGCTACCCGTTTGCGACATGGCTCAAACTCAAAGCCCTTGCCGGACAGCTCAAACCGAAAGTGCCGCTTCCTGATTTGCTGCGCCGCGTCGGTGAAGATCCAGCCAAGTTGCGCTGGGTGATCCTGTCGCATGCGCACCTGGATCACGCGGGCGGCTTGATGGACCTGCCGCATTTGCCGGTGCTGCTCACTCGCGAAGAACTGCAATTTGCAGCCGACCCGCGCGTACAGGCCAGGGGCTATGTGATTGCCGCGCACACGCACAATTTTCCGCCTCTGGCCGCGCCTACTTTGCGATTCGAACCCGCGCCCTACGAAACGTTTGACGAGAGCGCCGATCTTTACAGAGACGGCTCGGTAGTCGTCGTGCCGCTGCGCGGCCATACTCCCGGAAGCGTCGGCATTTTTGTGAACCTCTCGCCCGCTCGGCGCCTGTTTTACGCCGGCGACGCTGTTGATGACGAGCGTGGATTCCAGGAGCGCGTCGGAAAATCCCTGATCTTGCAGGACAGCGATGACGACATGGCGCTTGCAAACCAGGTCGTCGGCAGGCTCAGCGAGCTTCACGAAAAAGTGCCGGAACTTGCGATCGTTCCGGCGCATGGACGGAGCGCGTACAAGAAATTCTTCCTGGGAGGGCCTTTGACCTGTGTTTCCGGGCAATAACCACGCTGAAAAGAGAAACGCGGTTTAACGGGGCCGGACCGCGGATGCGAAGAAGGGCGGACTGAAGACCGCCCCTACAAAATGCCACGAAATGCCGTTGGAAAAGACAGTTAGTTCGCGGCGGATTTGGCTTGCTCAGCGGGCTTGACGCTGATGAAGCGGCCGTGGCGGCCCTTGTCTTCGAACTTCACGAATCCGGTTACCATCGCGAAGAGCGTGTCGTCCTTGCCCTGGCCTACGTTTTCCCCGGCCTGGTGCTTGGTGCCGCGCTGGCGCACCAGGATGGTGCCGGCGTTGACGAGTTGCCCGCCGAAGCGCTTGACGCCCAGCCTCTGGCCGTGCGAATCGCGGCCGTTTGTCGAGGAGCCGCCGCCTTTCTTATGTGCCATGACCTAATCCTTTTCGAGAAAAACTGCCGGGTGGAAGCCCAGCGAGAGGTGAAGAGTTACAGCTTGATATCGTTGACCAGCACGGCCGTGTAGTTCTGCCGGTGGCCGCGAGAAATCTTGTACTGATTGCCCTTCTTGAACTTGAGGACAGTGAGCTTCTTGCCGCGGCCCTGGGAGACGATTTTGCCGCTCACGGAGGCTTTGCCGGCGTCGGCGCCCAACACGACCTTTTTATCGTCCGTGTGGACGGCCAATACGGAGCCGAAGTTCACTTTTTCCCCTACCTTGCCATCGACCCGCTCAATGCGGATGGTGTCGCCGGGCGCGACGCGATATTGCTTTCCCCCGGTCTGAATAACGGCGTACATCTGTCCTCCAAGTACTCAAGGCAAACATTGATTATAGAGGTTTCCGTCTTGAATCGTCAACGAAGGAAATTGAGAGTCGCGAGCTAATGAATGGTGAAGAATTCCCGTGGTTTGCTGCAAAAAGGGAGGGCGTAACTTTTTGCCCGGATTGGGGTTCTAATAGACAGGTGCTTCGGGCAAGTCCGAGGTACCGGGAAGCGCACGGATCCTGTTGGATATCGACGAAGTTCTGGGATCTGGCGAGGTCAAGAAAATGCGTTATCTAAAATATCTTGCTTCACTGGCAATTTTCACGTTGGCGGCGGCAGCTCCATCTCACGCACAAAGAGTGGTTGTCGGCGTCGGAGTAGGTCCGGGCTACTACGGGCCTGCTCCTGTGTGCGCCTACGGCTACTACGGGTATTACCCGTATGATTGTGCGCCTTACGGCTACTACGGTCCAGACTACTTTTTTGATGGCGTGTTTATCGGCACCGGCCCGTGGTTCCAAGGCTTTTATGGGCGCCCGAGATTCTTTGGTCGCGGCTTCGACGGGCGACGTGGGTTCGATGGTCGCGGACGCGGCTTTGGCGGACGCGGTGGCTTTGACCGCGGCGGCTTCCGGGGAGGCGATCGTGGCTTCCACGGGGGTGGCGGGTTCCATGGTGGAGGTGGTGGATTCCATGGTGGTGGAGGTAGTGGATTCCATGGTGGCGGAGGCGGTGGATTCCACGGCGGTGGAGGTGGTGGATTCCATGGTGGCGGCGGCCACGGCGGCGGGCACCGGTAAGACGCCAAGTTCCAGATTTGAAATGTGAAACGGCTGGCAGTATCTACTGTCAGCCGTCTTCGTTTGTAGGGCCTTGAGTCCAGGAATTCCCTGTCGTACTGTACGGGCCGTGAATCAAAGGGGAAAAATGATTGCTTGCTCGGAGTGCGCAGGTCTTGCCCGAGAGAGGCAAGACTAAGTGCCCACTTTGGAGTTACTACAATCGCCGCACGCGCCTGACATTAACCCCGTCAACATCCATTACCGAGAATTTGGCCGCGGTAGGCCGCTGGTCATTCTTCACGGCGGCTGGGGATACGGGATTTATCCGTTCGACCGGCAGATTGCGGAAATGCAACGCCGGTTTCGGATATTGATTCCCGATCGCTCCGGCTACGGACATTCCACCAGAGTTCCTAGCGAGATGCCGCTCGATTTTCACCGCCGGGCGGCGCTCGAGACCTTTTCTTTTCTGGATGCACTCGGGATCGAGAGCGCCATCCTGTGGGGCCATAGTGACGGCGCGGTGATTGCCGCGATGATGGGGCTAATCGCTCCGGAGCGTTGCGCGTGCTTAATCCTGGAGGCCTTCCATTTCCTCCGAAGAAAACCCGCCTCACGGTCCTTTTTCGAGCGGTTCGCGGCACATCCTGAGGATCCGGGCGAAGAAACGCGCGGGCTGCTGGCCGAGGATCACGGGGAAACGAATTGGCAAACGGTCCTGCGCCGGAACTGCGCCGCTTGGTTTCGCATCGCCGACAGCGTGCAGCGGCCGGACGAGGATCTTTACGACGGGCGGCTGGGCGAGTTGCAGGTGCCGGCCTTGTTTCTGCACGGTAGCCTGGACCCTCGCACCGAACCCGGTGAAATGGACCGCGTGCGGCAGGCGCTCCCTCGCGCTACGATGCGCTTCATTGGCGCCGGCCGGCACAGCCCGCACAGCGAAGAAGCCGCCTGGCAAGAGTGCAGCGCGAGAGCCAGCGAATTTCTTCAGAGCACTGCTTGAACCGCAGTTCGGGCTTTACCCCTTGCGACACGTCTCTTGTGCGCGCTGTTTGGAGTGGCGCCGGATGCAGTTCTCGGCCGCCGTCTGTAGCTAGTGGATGGAGAAAGAGAATCTGGCTCCCCGGGCTAGATTCGAACTAGCAACCCTTCGGTTAACAGCCGAATGCTCTACCATTGAGCTACCGGGGAACACTTCCATTTTGCGATAGATATGCCGCGTTTTCAAGCGAGGGCTTGGAGACATGACTGAATCCAATTCCAACGCTTTCAGCGCACTTTTCTGTGAACATCAACGCAGCCCGTGAACTCGCGGAGCCCAGCGCTAGGGCGTTGTGGGCTTTGTAGGCGCTGCGGAGCCCTTGGGATCTGCTGGCCGAATGCGGGCGGCGGGCACAATCCCCGAACCTTCGAGCACGGAATACAATTGGTTGGCGGCCAAAGCGGTGAGCGTCTCGACGGCTCCAGAAGGCCAGCGGATCTCGACGCGATCGATCGTTTTTGCGGAACCGAGGCCGAAGTGCAAGCGCGTATCATTCTGGGAGAGATAGCTTCCCCCGCTGTACACCTCATCGGTCTGTGTCATACCGCCCGCCACCACTTTTACTCTTGCGCCAATCGCCATGCGATTGCTCTTGGTGCCCGCCAGATCGAAGCTGACCCAATGGCGGTCTGGCACGCCGTTATTTTTCAGAATCATAGGGGCGCCGTCGAGGTCACCGACGACCACGTCCACATTGCCATCATTGAAGAGATCGCCGACGGCCAAGCCTCGTGAAACACGGCGTTCCTGAAGCGCGGGCCCGGCCAGATTGCTGGCATCACAAAAAGTTCCGTCGGTTTGGTTAAGGTGAAAAAGTTTGGGTTCGCGATATCCGCCGCCGGATGGCAATGAGTCCACCTGTGGATAAACGTGCCCGCTCACCGCGATGAGGTCGAGCCAGCCATCGTTGTCGAAGTCCGCGAAGGCCGTGCCCCACTTCACAAACGGTAGCGAAGGCAACGCAACGCCGGATTGATAGGAGACATCGGTGAAATTCCAGTTGCCGTCGTTGCGGTAGAGATCATCGTATTCGTCGGAAAAATTCGTGGTGTAAATCGAAGGCCGGCCAGTGTGATTGTAATCGCCAATGGCGACGCCCATGGAGGCTTGTTCGGAACCATCTTCACTGACCGCGGTGCCGGACTCCAGCCCAATCTCCTTGAATTTTCCATTGCCAAGATTCTTGTAGAGAAAGCTGGGAGTCGAATCGTTGGCGACGTAAATATCCGGGCGGCCCGAATTATTGAAATCGGCCCAGACCACGCCCATGCCGTAGTAACCATTGGGGTCGCTTACGCCCGCGGATTTGGAAACATCGGTGAAAGTTCCGTCGCCATTATTGTGGAACAAAGAATCACCCGCGCCTTTGAGGCCGCGAGGTCCGCATTGCACGTCGATGCCGCGGTATTTACAGTTGGGCGCGGTGCCGAAGCCCGGCAAATCGTCGAGATGAAAATCGACGTAGTTGGAAACCATGAGGTCGACAAATCCATCGCCATCGTAGTCGCCAAAAGCGGCGCCGGCAGACCAGCGGCCGTCGGCCACGCCGGCCTTGGCAGTGACGTCGGTGAAGGTGCCGTCGCCATTATTTTTGTAAAGGACGTTGCCGCCGAGGCAAGTTACATAGAGATCAGGCCAGCCATCGTTGTTGTAATCTCCCACGGCGCCGCCCATGGCAAAGCACGGAGTCGCCAGGCCGGCCTTGGCAGTAACATCGGTGAACGTGCCATCGTGATTGTTGTGATACAGAGCGCCCTTGCTCGTTTGTCCCTTAACGGCCATGGCGACAGTGGGCGCGTTGGTAAAATAGATGTCCAGCCAGCCGTCGCGATCGTAGTCAAAAAGAATGACGCCGCCGCTCATGGATTCCACGATGTATTTTTTCGAAGGGTCGGCGGTGTGTTGAAAAGTGATACCCGTTTTGGCGGTGACGTCTTCGAACTGTGGCACGGGGCGTCCCGTGCACTTGACGGTTTTGGCGTTGGGAGGCGGGGGAGGCGCCTGAGGGTGACCACCCTGAGCGCAAGCCAGGCTCGCGGAGAAATGGAGCAGCAATCCGAGGCGAAGAAATCTGCGAAGCAAAATGTTTCTCAAAGGGACTCCGAGGGTGTGGCGATCACGGACGTTCCATGGGGCGCGGCACGGTCAACTGTCGATTTTTTGCCTTCAGTTCCTTGTAAACTTGCAATTCGCGATCGGCTTCCGCAGTGCGTGATTCCTTGCGATAAGCGGCCTGCAGTTGGTAGTGCACATAGTCAGTCTGCGGGAGTGCGCGGGCAGCGGCTTCGAGTTCCGTAACTGCTTCCTGGACGTTGCCGGCGTTGAGCAGGAGCTTGCCCAATTGGTAGTGCGCGTTTCCATTTTCGGGATGAGTGGCGATCACGGAACGAAAGATGTCCTTAGCCTCGGTTTGTTTGTTTTGCTGGAGATAAACGTAGCCCAGGCCAATTTTCGCATCAGGGTCGTCCGGAGTGAGCTTCAGAGCGGCATTGAATTCCTCGAGTGCTTCGTTCGTATGATCCCAGCGGAGCTGCGCGAGGCCCGCGAAATAATGCGCTCTGGCGAGCGAGGGATCGCGGTCGAGCGCACGGAGGAACGATGCAACGGCGCGGGCGTAATCGGCCATGTCCGTCCAGAGTTGCCCAACCAGGAGGATGGCGTCCGGAGAAAGATCGGACTTCTCGTATTCCTGAAGAATTTGCGTCGCTTGCGTGAGTTCGCCCAGGCGGGAGAGGGAAGCAGCCCAGGTGTAGCCGAGGGCGGCGTCGTGCATGGCGCGTTCGCCGAGAGGCGCGATGGTTCTTGCAGCTTCGCGATAATCGTCGAGGCCAAAATAGGCGGAGCCCAGCATGGCGCGCGCCGCGGCGTCAGAGGAATTGCTTGCCACGACTTGCGAGAGAGCGCGGACGCATTCCTGATAATTCTGCACGCGAAAAGCGGCGACGCCGAGATTGCGGAGCAATCCAGGGACAGTGGAGTCCCATCGTTCGGCCTCCTGATAATGAACGAGGGCGGACGCATAGTCGCGGCGAACAGCTTCGGATGTGGCAAGGTCATTGAAACTTGTCCCCAGGATTAAGCGGAGCTGACTTTCTTCAGCGGCGGCGGCCTTCTTGGCTTCTTCGGAGAGCCCGGAACGCGCGAGAACCGCGGAATCCAGCGGCAGCGTGGGATCCACGGGCTCAGCCGGCAGCGGCAGTGGTTGATCTTCCTGGCGGTTCAGAAGAGCCACGACAGCGGCGGGGGAGACAGAGCCTTCGTCGGAGGCTTTTCCGGCGACGACCTGCTGCGCTTCGGCAAGCGACTGTTTTTGGAATTCGCGGGCGCGTTCCATGTAGGGGGCGGCTTCCTCGGCGCGCCCGCTGTTGGTGAGGATGCGGCCGAGAGTGACATAAGCCCTGCGGACCTGATAGTTGCCGCGGGCTTCATCCTTGCCGGTCAGCTCAATGCATTTTCGGAGATAGGCTTCGGAGCGTGGCAGGTCGCCCTGGGCGTAAGCATTCAGTCCAAGAAAGAGCCACGGCTCGGGCCAGGATGGGTCGATTGCAGTAGCGTCCTTCAAATGACGATTGGCTTCGTCGTAGCGGCGGTCGTTCGAATTCAAGTACCCTAGAAAATAGTTGGCAAGGAAATCTTTTGGATAGTTTTGCAGCTCGGTCTTGAATTCATTGATAATTTCCGGCGTGTCCGTCCATTCGTTTTTCCAGAGCAACGCCAAGCCGAGGAAGTAGTGCGCGTGAGGCGTCCGAGTATCCAAAGCCACGGCGCGGCGAAGTTCGCGGATGGCGTCGTCTTGCATTTCCGCGTCGCGATAAGCGTGGCCAAACATCACGCGCAGGGAGCCGGAATCGCCAACGGCAGACACTATCGAGTCGAAAACTTGCGCCGCTTTCTTTTTGCTTTCGGGATCTTTCAGGGAAAGCAGCGAGACACCGAGCGCGTAGGAGGACTCGAACTCCGGATGCAGCTCAACGGAACGCTGCAGGGAGCTGACGGCCTGACGGTAATCGCGCTTTTTCATCCAGGCTTTGCCCTGGATATTGAAAGCCCGGGCGCTCTTGGGATCGAGGAGCAGAGCTTTGGAAGCCTCCGCCAGGGAATCATCAGGGCGATTAGCGTAGAGACCGGAGATAGCAAGGCCCACGTGGGTTTCCGCGGCGTCTTCCCAAGCCAGCGAGCGTCGGTAGAGCTCGGTGGCCTGCGGAAAGGCGCTTTCGGCGACGCGGACATTTCCCAATTTGCGGAATCCGAGCGCCAGGACGAGGGAATTGGCGCGGGCGACTGCACCGGGATCGCCCGCGTCACGGGCCGCCGCAGCGGCTTGGAGACGGCTCTGCAATTCATCGATCGCAGGCGCGGGGCTGGGCGATTTGGTGGGTTGCTGATGATGGGCGCGCACCGGAGACGTCGACTGAGAAGCAGCTAGGACGGTCGCAGAAAGAAGAAGGAAAGCAAAACCGCAGGAACGGATAAGAGAGGCTCGGCGGCTAGACGAAGCGTCAAGAGCGTGGTGCAAAACAAATGTCACAAGCAAGGTCTCCCTTGAAATTCTAACAATAAAATAAGCGCAAGATGGATCGAGTTTGCTGGGGCCCTGCGAAAATCCGCGGCGGAAGCAATCTGAAGCCCGCTTGCGGCTTGGTGGGACGTCGTGAAAAAATGAGTATACCCTTCACAAGAAAAACGGCGGGGCCCCGTACCGGAGGCCCCGCCGAAGGGTTGCTCGAACGCCTGGAAGCTGCGTTCGTTAGAAGGTTAACTTCAGGCCGTACTGCAGCTCGCGGGCCGACTTGGTTCTTTGAGCCTGCCCCCATACTGAGTTGGCCCCGTAATTGGAGATGACGTTGTTGGTCGGGCTGCAAGGATTATATAGCTGCTCCGTAACGCCCTTCACGACAACCGCGTGCGTCGCGCCGCAGTACACACCGTTACCGTTTACGAAGAAACCGGACTGGCCGCCGGTACCCTGAATGCTATCTGCGTCGAAGTTTGTGTGATTAAACGCGTTGAAGAAGTCCATGCTGAAACGCAAATGGAACCTCTCCTTGATCTGCCAGTTCTTGTACAGGCCCATATCAGCATCCACGTAGTGAGGGCCTTGGCAAGCACCGCGGGGGGCATTGCCAACGCTCCCGATCTTGAATCCATTCAGCGTGAACGCTGCTGGATTGAAGATCTGAAAGCCGGAAACACCGGAAGTGCAGGACATTGAGCCAACCCTGTTAGGACGCTGGTTGTTGGGGTATCCGGTGCCGCTGAGAGAGCTCAGGGCGCAAGGGAAGGGGTTCGCGGCGCCAGCCCCGGAGCAGTTTAGCGGACTAGCTCCCGGGTCCAGAAGAGCCGTGCCCTGGCCTATGCCATTCTGATAAACGGAGATGCTGTTACCGCTTTCGGCCGTAAAGATGGTGTTGAATTCCCATCCGCCGACGCTGTCGCGAATGAACGCTTGCTTATTTTGGAGCTTCGGCAAGTAGAACACCTCGTTCATGACGAAGATATTCGGCCGATTGATGGTGGCGTTTCCGCGGTCCAAGTGCAGATTCTGAATGTCCGTAAAGCTACCCTGGCTTGCACCCCCGTTTGCCGCATCTTCTTCGATGTCGGCAATGGTGTGTGACCAGGTGTAAGCAGCGTTGAAGGTCGAGAAGTTACTCAGCTTCGAACGGAACTGCACCTGAAGCGCGTGGTAGCTGGAATGGCCGTCGCGGCTGAAGTAATTGATGGCCGCGAAGTTGCTTGCTGGGCGCAGGTTGTTGATGCTAGGGGTGGTATAGGTGCAACTTGGCACAGGGGCATTAGGATCGAATGTCCCACCAGGCGCGCAACCGCCGCCGGTTACGCTTTCAGGAACATCCGACGTCGCTGAGCTGCCGCCTAAAAACGACGCAAGCCCAAAGCCGCTCTCCGGGACCTGGTTGATATCGTAGGTGCTGGTCTGGTGGATCCCGACGTTCCCGACGTAACCCACCTGGAGAGCGGTGTTACGGGCAAGTTGCTGCTCAACAGAAATGTTCCATTGCCAAGTATTCGGAGCAATGCCGCGCGGCGATCTGCCGCCGCTGGGCGATGTGGACGCACCTGCCAACGAAACCGCAGTGTCCAGGGGACGGATGACGGAAGCTCCGATGGAAAACGGTGCCGTATTTGAGAGACCGACTTGCGGGCTGACGCGCTCACGCTGGAAGAACTGTCCACCGCCAACGCGTAGGGCCGTCTTGCCCGTGCCGAAGATGTCCCAAGCGACGCCGAAACGCGGGCCAATATTGTGGTTGTTGTTTGCGACGAGCGCACGATTGACGCCTGGCGTGCCGGCGCTCAATGGCAGTCCGACGGCGGACGCCGCAGCACTGCAGAAATTCGTGCCGGGAACCAGGATGACACCATTGCAGGCGTCATTCGGAAAGGCGGCAGCTCTAGAGGCGCTCCATGCTGCCAAGCTGAAGGAGGCCATTTGGTTGTTGTCATCGTACGGTTCACGCAAGAAGGACCAGCGGAAGCCATAGGTTAAAGTGACGCGGCGAGTCAATTTCCAGGTGTCGCCGACGTACCATTCGAAGTCGTGCCAACGGCCCTGGTCAACTGGGTTGACATTGGTCTCTCCGACGCTGCGGATCATCTGACCTGGCTGGGCACCCACTGCTGTTGAGGGCAGCAAGACGTTGGTCAAGGCATTGCCCGTGCCGATGGTCTGTCCCCAACCGGTTCCGCCGACACCGAATGCAGGCCGGTCGCTGCCGCCGAATTGATTTTCTACCTTGGCGTTAGCGCTGAAGAGAGCGCCAAATTTCCATGCATGGTTGCCTTGAATCTTGGTGACGTTGTCCTGATACGTGTACAGGTTCATGTGGTTGTCGTAACCAACGATGGCCCAGATCGAGGCGAAGTTACCGTACTGGTTCAAGCCACCCCACAGAGTCGGTAGACCGCCGGGAGTCTTTCCAGAAGCCGGCCAGACCGGAGGCATGGCTTTATCAAACTGGGCACCCAAGGTTGGGTTCGTGCCGCCCGGCGAGGTGATGATAGCGTTGTGGGCGTAGCCGAACTCGACGTCATTGATCAGCGTGCTGGAGAGTTGAGATGTGAGCTTCCCCATGATGCTCTTCGAAGGCTGATCCCAGTTTCCCTGGTACGTCGCGAAGTTGGTGTCTCCCCAACCAAACGCATTATTGGGCGCCGGGAACTTCCAGGAATCCTGCGTATAGCGGAAGCTGGCGCGGTGCTTCCTGGTGATGTCATAGTCAAGGCGAACGTTTTCCTCGCGCCAGGGAACCTTACCGCTCTGGTTTTGCAAGTAATTGATGTTCGACCCACCGGTTCCGAGCACGTTGGGCGCCACCCGAGTAGCCGTGGGATAGTAAGCAGCAATAAGCTGCCCAACGGCATCGGGATTTGCGATCGAGTATGGGTTAGAGCCCCGAAAGGCAGCAGGAATATTGGACCCGGTAGTATCCGTTCCAACGACTTTGACAGCCCAGCTTGGCGCCGGAGACGTTCCGTCGGCATTATGCGTGCCGTTGTTCACGAACGAGGCAGGAGGCGGCGCATTGCACGTCGTGTTGTCACCCACGTGAGCAAGAGCGTCATTGTCAGTTTTTCCGACCTGTTTATTCAAGGCGGCGATTGCCGGGGCGATGTCGGCACTGAAATCCCCGCCGCGTTCGGCAGCGGTGGGCACGCAGGTGGTGACCAGACTGCCGCGAATGTCGCGATTCCATTCCTCGTTCCACCAGAAAAAAAGCTTGTCTTTCTTGATGGGGCCGGCGACGTAGTAGCCCCAGTCATTACGACGGAGCGGCGCTTTCGGCACACCATTCAAATTATTGAAGAAACCTGAGGCGTTCAGCTTGTCGTTGCGTCCTTCGTAGAATGCGCCACCATGGAACTGGTTTTCACCAGACCGCGTGGTGATGCTGATGATGGCACCGGATGCCTGGCCGTATTCGGGGCCGTAAGAGTTGGTGAGCATCCTGAATTCGGCAATGGCGTCAACCGAGGGGAAAATGAGGATGGTGCGGTTGGAACCAACGTCGTTATTATTGACGCCATCAACCAAGAACAAGTTGTTGGTGCTCGGGTTGCCGTTGACCGAGAAGTCCGAGCCGCCCTGCAAGCCCTTATCCTTCGAGTCGAACGTGTTGTTGGCGGAAACACCAGGCTGAAGTTGCGTCAAAGCCATGAAGTTGCGCCCGTTCAAGGGCAGCTCGCGAACCTGAGTGCCCTCGATCACCGCGCCGACGTCAGCGGTGGTGGTTTGCACCTGAATGTCGGTGGCCTCGACGGTCACGGCCTCGCTGGCCGCACCCAAGGAAAGCTGCGCGTTTACTTCGGCAGCCGTCGAGACGTGAACTTCAACGTTCTTGGCAATGTACTCCTTGAAGCTCGACGCCTTGACAGTCAGCTCGTAAGTGCCAACGTCAACCGCGGGAAAGTCATACGCTCCCAAGGCCGTCGTCGTCGTCGTCGAAGTGGCGTTGGTACCAACATTGCGGAGCGTAACGGTGGCGCCCGCAACTGCCGCACCGGAAGGATCCGTCACCGTTCCGCGAACTGATCCTGCATAGTTCTGCGCGTGAGCTGCGAGCGGCGAGAGCAGTATCAAGAATGCGGCAAGCACTCCTGCAACAACCCTCAACATTCCACTGGCAGCGTTTGTTTTGCTATTTTGAATCTTCATTCCAATCCACCTCGAGGAAATAATTTTCATCCAGCATCTCACCATGAATTCCACGCGCCCCGAATCAGCCCGCATGGAATTCCGCTGTGATGCCACCCCATTCGAATAATAAAAAAAACAACCGAGGCCCCAAGCACCAAAGGTAGTGCTTTTCAATTAGTGCTATATATCACTGTAGCCCCACCGCTTGTCAAGCAGAAATATTGATATTCCTAAGAAAAATAATGCTATTCTGCGCCCAAGCGGGAAGTATGGTTTTTGGTAGGAGGGGCGGAATTGGCCTTCGGAGCGCCGCGGTCCAGCCTTCTTTAATTCTTATAGACTTGTAGCGCCCTGGAGCGGGTCTTGCCACGGTATATATGATAAATGGTGGAATCTACAGATTTGTGGTTAAAACGCGACTTGGTTCTTCTTAGTCGTCTATTTGCTGTGTCGCCGGTAAAGGGGGTGTGCTAGGGCCTGGAAGCAATTCTCATTGGCGGAATTTCACTGGTGGACGGCCCCTTCAAACTCTTAGCCTCTTTGATTTCCTTCGCCTTCATCTGCTGATAGAGTTCCAATTGGGCTTTCGCCTTGTCCGGAACTTTAGAGCGTGAATAGGCAAGGGCCAGTTGATAGTGATTCTGCGCCTCCTCCGGCGCCAGAAGAACGGCTTGCTCCAGCGCACGCACGGCTCCCGTCACGTCGCCCGCCTGCAGGCACAAGGCACCAAGAGCCCCTTGCGCGTCGGCGTTCTTGGCGTTACCGGCCACGCTTTTTGAGAGGCTCTGCACGGCGCCGCTGACATCGCCCTCCATCTTTTGGATCATTCCCAAATAATACAGAGCCCCGGCATCTTCTGGATTGTGCTTAAGGCAAACGTCGACGTGCTTGCGGGCAACCGAAAGGTTGTGCTCATCGTTGAACGCGATATCGCTAAGAACGAGGTTCATTTCGCGGTCAACGGGGTGCGCGGCCAGCACTTGCTCGGCGAACGGTTTGGCTTCCTCCCATTTCTTGACGCCGAAGAGCGCAAGCGCAAGCAAGTAAGTCGAGCGCAGGTCATTGGGAACCAGGGAATGCAGCTGTTGAGCGTTCTTGAGCGCGCCCTCGGTCTGGTTGGCGTACAACTGCGCGGACACAAGTCCATATAAAATGTCCGGGCGCCTCGGCGCAAGTTTGGCGGCGCGAGAGAACGCCTCCGTTGCCGCAGCCCAATCCGATTGCTGGCTGGCCACATGCCCGGCAGCGACTAACGCATCCAGGGATTCCGGCGCGCGTTCCAGAACGCCCTCCAACGTTTTCTGGGCCTCTTCAAGTTGCCCCAATCCAGCCTGTGTGCGGGCCAGATCCACCAGAAAGCGATCCGTTGCCGGTTGCTTCCCTTGCGCAAGCGCAAGCAATTGCTGGGAGCTCTTGAAATCCCCGTGCGCGAGGAAAAACTCCGCCAGTTCCGGAATAAGATCCGGCTGCTTTTCCCCCACTTGGAGCATGCCCTGGATTTCCACACCGGCTTTTTCCGGTTGCCGCAGCCCAAAATAATCGGCCGCAAGCGTGGGCAAAAGCTCCGCGGTGCGCTTTTCCGCGGGAATATTTCCGGCAGCTTCAATGGACTTCGCAAATTCTCCCGTGCCCAAATACAGCTTCGCCAACGCGAGATTGGCGCGAACGTCATGCGGGGCGATCTTGGCGGCGCCCTGGTAAGCGGCCAGGGCCAAGTCGAGTTTCCCTTCCACAAGATAGGCGTCTCCCAGATTAAGACGGGGCTCGACCAGATCAGGCGCGCTGGCGATGGCTTTTTGCAGCGCGTCTTCCGCTTGTTCGAATCGTCCCTGGCGGAGATATACCGTTCCCAAAAGATTGTTAGCTTTGGCCGAGCGCGGCAGCTTCGAAAGATATTGATGCAGCCGCTGCTCGGCTTCCTGCAGCTTGCCCTTCTGAATCAGAGTAGAAACGGCGGCGAGGTCGGCGCTCTGGGCGCTCGCAACTCTGGGCAGTTGGAGAGAAGCCAGAACAATGCACGCGCATGCGAAGACCGCCCCCCACGGGTAGACGCTGGATCCCCCTCCGGCAAGATGCTGGCTTTGGCAAGCGCTCAACGTTACCTTCCCTGGGAAATCTTAGCCCACGGAAGCAAAACAAACTAGGAAGTCTTGAGCCCTTCCTCCGCCGACCGATTTCCCCTAGAATCCTTTGGGGCCAAAAAATTTTCATTTATGAGGTTATTCGCCACTTCACTCACTTTCTTTTTCCTGCCGGCACTCATCGGCGCCCAGACTCCGCCCATTCATTTTCGCGAGGTGGGCATGGAAGCAGGCCTTACCAAAGTGCCGTTCAGTTCGATGAAGCAACATTACGTGGTGGAAACGATCTCCGGCGGAGTGGCCCTATTTGATTGCGACAACGACGGGAAGCTCGACATTCTGGTGGTAAACGATGCCACGATTGAACAAGCCAAAAGCGGCGGCGTGCCCATGGTTACGCTCTACCATCAGGGAGAAAATCTAAAATTTACCGATATCACCAAAGAAGCCGGGCTCACCCATAAAGGCTGGGGCATGGGAATCGCCGTCGCGGACTACGACAACGATGGGTTGCCCGACATTTATGTTACGGGATACGGTGGCAACGTGCTGTATCACAACCTGGGAAACTGCAAGTTTGAAGACGTCACCGAGAAAGCGGGTGTTGCGGGAGGAGGGTTCAGCTCAGGGGCGGCGTGGGCTGACTACGATCGCGACGGCCATCTGGATCTGTTCGTTTCGCGCTACGCCTACACAGACATCCATCATTTGCCCACCGCGGAAAACCCGTCAAAAAATTTCTTTCATAAGGGACTTCCCGTCGAAAATCCCTGGACCATGGACGGCCAAACCGATTTCTTGTTCCACAACCGCGGCGACGGCACTTTTGAAGAAGTCTCCAAAAAAGCGGGCGTGGAGGATTCGGCCGGGCGCTTTGGTTTGGGCGTGGTATGGGGCGACTACGACAATCAAGGATGGCCAAGCCTCCTGGTGGCCAACGACACGGGCCCCAATTTTCTCTATCACAACAAACACGACGGCACATTTGAGGAGGTCGGCATGCTTTCCGGCGTGGCCTTGAGCCCTGAGGGCCGCGAGGTCGGAAACATGGGGGTGGACATGGGCGATTTCGACCGGGATGGAAAACTGGATTTCGCCATCACCGATTACGCGGACCAGCCAAAAGGCCTTTATCTAAATCAAGGCGATCAAGGGTTCACCGATATCACCTATACCGCCAAGATCGCGCAAAGTTCGCTCCCCTATGTTTCCTGGGGAACGGGTTTCGCCGATTTTGACAATGACGGCCTGCCCGACCTGCTCATCGCCAGCGGCCACGTCTATCCGGATGTCGACACCGTTCCCAAAAACGTCAAGTATCGCGAGCCGCTCCTGCTCTACCGCAACAAGGGCGATCGCACGTTCGAGGAGATTTCAGGACCCGCGGGGTTGAACAACGGAGCCATGCAATCGCGCCGCGGCGTGGCCTTCGGTGACATCAACAATGACGGCAACATCGATATGGTGATTTTCAACGTGGGAGCGCCGCCTTCTCTCTTCTTGAACGACACAAAAAATTCCAATCATCGCGTGCTTTTCAAGCTGATAGGTGCGAAAAGCAATCGCGGAGCCGTTGGCACTCGAGTGACAGTCACTTCCGCCTCGCGCTCGCAGATGGAAGAAATCAAAGCCGGCTCCAGCTATCTTTCCACCAACGATCCGCGCTTACATTTCGGATTGGCGGGCGATTCCATGATGGACAAAGTGGAAATCCGCTGGCCCAACGGCGACGTCGAAACCCTGCGAAATATTCCCGCCGACGCCATCTACACGATTGTCGAAGGCCAGGGCATCAAAAGTACGATCAAGCTTCCACCGCCGGCTCCGCGCTGACGGCTCGGCCTAACTCCGATTGAATCGGACATTCTTCCTCTTCCGTCGAACTTCCGCGTCTGTGCTAAAATAGGAGTTCCCGCAAGGCTACAGGGAGCTGCCACCGCATGAAATTTGGAGTCGTTGTTTTTCCCGGGTCCAATTGCGATCACGACGCGTTTTACGCCATCGGCAACGTCCTGCGGAAACCCGTCGAATTCGTCTGGCACCAATCTGAAGACCTAGCGAACTGCGACGCCGTTATTCTGCCTGGCGGATTTTCCTACGGCGACTATCTTCGCACTGGCGCCATCGCGCGTTTTTCGCCGGTGATCAAGTCCGTCGAAAAATTCGCCAGGAGCGGCGGCATGGTGCTGGGCATTTGCAATGGCTTTCAGATTCTCTGCGAAGCGGGCCTCCTCCCCGGCGCCATGATGCGCAATAGCGGCTTGCGTTTCATCTGCCGCCACGTCCACATCCGCGTCGAGCAGACGGACACGCCGTTCACCAACGCCGCGCAAAAGGGCCAGATTCTCAGGATTCCCATCGCGCACTCCGACGGCAATTACCATTGCGACGAAGCCACGGTCGCGGACCTCGAAAAAAATCGCCAAGTCATTTTTCGTTATACGACGGCCGACGGCTCCGATGACAACGCCGGCAATCCTAACGGCGCGGTCCGTAATATCGCTGGAGTCTGCAACCGTGAGCGCAACGTCGCCGGCCTCATGCCCCATCCCGAACGCGCCGTGGAATCCGCTCTCGGCTCCGCGGATGGCATCGTCATTTTCCACTCCATGGTTGAAGCTCTGGTCGGCGCCGCCAAGGCCACAGCATGACCGATTGTGCCCCAGGCCGCGCCGGGCACCCCACACAATTGTATGAGTGAAGCAATCCCTGAGTTGGCCTATGAGGAATTTGTTCGCGCGCGCAAACTGTATTGGAAACAAGAGGCCAAGAGCCTCGGCAGCAGCGTAGTCCCGCCTGAGTTCGAGAAAGTTGCAATGGGAGCGCACGCCAGCAATTTTATTTTGTACTCACCCGGGCCAGAGGGGATTTTCGCGGTCTTTGAAGACAGCGCCGAAACAGGCTGGTTCTACGTATACGGCCAGACGCAAAAAAAGATCCTCCGGAGCACGCAAGTTTACAATCGCTCCGACGTGGCCGTTATGGAAGATGAAGTGGATGTCGGCTGGGCTGCCGACGACTCCGCTTGCGGGATTGCCGTTTTTGGGCAGTTTCGGGCATTTGTTGGAATCTCCAGCGATTTGGAAATCCGAAAGCCGATCATGAGCGCTGACGAAGACGGCATTTGCGCGCAGGATTGGCCTCCCGGGTTTGAGCACTATCTCGAGAATCGGCCAGATTAAGGATCAACGAACGAAACATGGCTACGGCTAGTACGGAAATTCGAGTTACTCCCGAAATCGCCGCTGAACACGGCGTAACGAGCGAGGAATATGCGCGGATTCAGCAAATCCTCGGCCGCGAGCCGAACATCACCGAACTGGGCATTTTCAGCGTGATGTGGAGCGAGCACTGCTCCTACAAATCGAGCAAGGTTCACCTGAAGCGCCTGCCCACGCGCGGCAAGCTCGTCGTGCAAGGACCGGGAGAAAATGCCGGCGTCGTCGATATCGGCGACGGGTTGGTCGCAGCGTTCAAAATCGAATCGCACAATCACCCGAGTTACGTCGAACCCTTTCAGGGCGCGACGACCGGAGTCGGCGGAATCCTACGCGACATTTTCACCATGGGGGCGCGCCCCATTGCGGTCCTTGATTCCCTCCGCTTTGGCCCCATCACGGAATCCGTAGGGGCGGGGCTTGCCCCGCCCGCTCCCGATGCTGCCACGCTCGCGGCCAACCGGCGGATCCTCGATGGTGTCATTCGCGGAATCGGAAGCTACGGAAATTGTTTCGGCGTTCCCACTGTCGGCGGCGAAGTCGCCTTCGAGCCATGCTACTCGCAGAATCCGCTCGTCAACGCCCTGGCTCTCGGCATCGCCAAAAAAGAAGAAATCTTTCTCGCCAAAGCCAAAGGCGTCGGCAATCCCGTGATCTACGTCGGAGCAAAGACCGGCCGCGACGGAATTCATGGGGCATCTTTGCTGGCGTCCGCCGAGTTCACCGAAGAGTCGAAGCAGAAACGCCCGAACGTGCAAGTCGGCGACCCCTTCATGGAGAAGCTGCTCCTCGAAGCCTGCCTCGAAGCCATGCGGACCGGCGCAATCGTGGCGATTCAGGACATGGGCGCCGCCGGCCTGACCTGCTCGACCATGGAAATGGCTTCGCGCGGCGGCACCGGCATCGAAATCGATCTCGCCAAAGTTCCCCAGCGCGAAACCGGCATGACGCCCTACGAAATCATGCTCAGCGAATCGCAGGAGCGCATGCTCCTCGTCGCCGAAAAAGGCCGCGAACCCGAAGTCCTCGCCGTCTTCAAAAAGTGGGGCCTGGATGCTGTCGTCGTCGGCCACGTCACCGAAGGCGGCATCGCCCGCATCAACAACAACGGACGCATCGCCGCGGAGATCCCCGCGCATCCCTTAGCCGAAGATGGGCCCGTCTACCACCGCCCCATCGCTACGCCTACTCCGCGCATCGAAACGGAAAAAAACTGGTTCGCATTCGCCCCCGAAGGCGCGAATCTCACCGCGAATTTCGCGAAGCTGCTGGCCTCGCCCGCGATCGCCTCCAAGCGCTGGATCACCGAGCAATACGACACCAGCGTGCGCACAAATACTCTAGCTGGCCCCGGCGCAAGCGACGCCGCAGTCGTTCGCATCAAAGATCCCGAGACAGGAGCCGTGAAGCGCGCCCTCGCGCTCTCCACCGACGGCAACGGCCGCTGGTGCCAACTCAATCCCCGCGTTGGCGCCATGCACGCCGTCGCCGAAGCGGCCCGCAACGTCGCCGCCAGCGGTGCGCGCCCCATCGCCGCCACCAATTGCCTCAACTTCGGCAGCCCCGAAAAACCCGAAGTGATGTGGCAATTCAGCGAAACCATCGACGGCCTCGCCGAAGCCTGCACCACTCTCGGCACGCCCATCACTGGCGGCAACGTCAGCTTCTACAACGAAACCCTTGGCAAGTCGACCTACCCGACGCCAGTAATCGGAGTCCTCGGTATCCTCGACGACGCCTCGCATGTCGTGAAAATCGCCTTCCGCAACGAAGGCGACATCATCATCATCCTCAACGGCTCAGCCTCGACCGTAGGGGCGCAGCATGCTGCGCCCCTACTCGGCACCCAACGCGAATTCTCCTCCTCCGAATACTCGAAGACGATTGCAAGCGTCGTCGCCGGCGAACCACCCGCCATCGACCTCGCCGCCGAAAAACGCCTCATCGATTGCCTCATCGCCCTAGCCGCCGATGGCACCGTCCAATCCGCCCACGACATCTCCGACGGTGGCCTAGCGGTCACCCTCGCCGAATCCTGCTTCGCCTCCGCGCCTGCATCCTCTTCGGTAGGAGCGGGGCTTGCCCTGCCCGCTCTCGGCGCAACCATCAATTTCACCGACGATCCACCGCCTGCCGAAGCCGCACTCTTCAACGAACGCGGCGCCCGCGCCATCGTCTCCGTCACGCCATCAAAACTTGCCGCCGTTCTCCATACTGCGAGACAATACAACGTGGCGGCACGCGAGCTCGGCCAGGTCACCCGCGACGGTTCGTTCCGCATCGAACATAAGGGGCGCGCGGTGATCGATAGTTCCATCGCGACGCTGCAGGACGCCTGGGCCCATTCGCTCGAACGCTCCTTAATTGGGAAGTGACCAGAGTGCGTAAATCGATGTATGCAGCTTTCTTGGCGTTACTGGGAGCTTTCCTCGTTCTCCAGGCATTTGGCTCTGTGTTGGGATGGGGAGGACGCGCCCCTGATGTTGTCTACGGCGACGAGATGAATTTTCCCGAGGAGATGGTTCTTCTCTTCGTAGGGATAGAGTTGTACCGCTGCAATAGTCACGCCAAATTTTTTGCGGCCGTGCTGGCTGTTCTCAATGGAATAGCAGCGGCGTCCGATATTGCCACTTTGTCGAGATCGGTTGCTTTTACCTGGGTGGCGATATGGACTGTCGTCTTTGCCGCAGCGAGCTGGCCAGCAGTGAAGAAATTCGTTCTTGACGCTAAAAGAAAGCAGCTGAAAACAGCCTAGATGAAACTCGATCACAAGCTCGCCTTCGCCGACGATCACTTCCACGACGAGTGTGGTGTCTTCGGCGTCTTCGGGCATCCGGAAGCGTCGAACCTCGCCTATCTCGGCCTATACGCCCTCCAGCATCGCGGCCAGGAGTCCGCCGGCATTGTCTCGAGCGACGGCAAAGAGTTGTACGTCCACCGCGCCATGGGCGAAGTCGAGGAAATTTTCCAGCCCAGCGTACTCGCCCAACTCCCGGGCAGCCTCGCCATCGGCCACACGCGCTACTCCACCGCCGGCGACAAAGCCCTGCTCAACGCCCAGCCCATCATGATCGACTGCAACAAGGGCAAAGTGGCCCTCGGCCACAACGGCAACCTCACCAACGCCGCCGAGTGGCGCCGCAAGCTCGAACATCGCGGCTCGATTTTCCAGACCAACAGCGACACCGAAGTCATCGTCCATCTCATCGCCCGCTCGCAAGCCCGCAATCTTTCCGGCGCGATCGGCGATGCCCTCAATCAAGTCGAAGGCGCTTACTCTCTTCTCGTGCTCACGCAGGACGAACTCTACGCCGTCCGCGATCCCCGCGGCTTCCGTCCGCTGGTCCTTGGAAAATTGATCACCCCCGGCGGCTTTGTTTCCTGGCTGGTGGCCTCGGAAACCTGCGCCTTCGATCTGCTCAATGCCCAATACGTACGCGAGATTGAGCCCGGCGAAATGGTGCGCATCTCCAAATCCGGCATCGAGTCCATCCACTTCGCGCCGCAAAAGCCGCTCCAACAGTGCATTTTCGAGCACGTCTATTTCTCCCGCCCGGACAGCATTATTTTCGGCCGCTCCGTGAACGAAAGCCGCGAGATGCTCGGACGCCTCCTTGCGCAAGAACATCCCGTCGATGCGGACATCGTCGTCCCCGTGCCCGATTCCGGCGTGCCCGCGGCCGTCGGCTACGCGCTCGAATCGAAGATTCCCTTCCGCATGGGCCTGATCCGCAATCACTACATCGGCCGCACCTTCATCGAGCCGTCGCAAGCCATCCGCAATTTCGGCGTGAAGCTCAAGCTCAATCCCATCCGCGGATTGATCGAAGGCCAGCGCATCGTCCTGGTCGACGATTCCATCGTGCGCGGCACCACCAGCCGCAAGATCGTCCGCATGCTCCGCGAAGTCGGCGCAAAAGAAATCCACGTGCGCATCAGTTGTCCGCCGACGATTTCTCCGTGCTACTACGGAGTGGATACGCCCACGCGCGAGGAATTGATCGCCTCCTCAAACACGCCTGAGGAAATCTGCAAGTTCCTCGGCGCTGATTCGCTGGGCTACGTTTCTCTCCCGGCGCTGCGCCGCGCCGTCAGTGACACTCAAGGCAGGTTTTGCACGTCTTGTTATACGGGTGCTTATCCCACGGACCTGGTGCAGCTGGAGGTGCGCGAAAGCGCTTCCAACGGCAAATCCGGCGATGCTGCCGGTGGCAATGGCAGTGAAACCGCGCCCGCAGAGCGGCCGGTGGTGGTGGAACATGAAAGCTGAAAAAAAGAAAACACAAGAAGAAGCAAACGTGCCGGTGAAAACCAAGATTCAGCGCGAAATCATCGCGTGGTTCTGGGTCGGCCTCGCTTTTCTGCTCATCAACGGCACGATCGGCCAGGCGCGCGTCATTCCTTCCGGTTCGATGGAAAACACGCTGCTCATCGGCGATCACCTCATCATGAGCCGCATTGGCTACGACGCGGGCGTGCCGTTCACCAACTGGCACCTTCCGCTGTGGCGCAATCCCAAACGCCAGCAAGTGATCATCTTCAAGCCGCCATTTGCGCCGGATACGCCGGACTACGTGAAGCGCGTCATCGGGCTGCCAGGAGACACCATCGACATCCACGATGGCGCCGTCTGGGTCAACGGCCAGAAGCTCGCCGAAAAATACACCAATGGGGCGAGTGAACCCTATGATCTCCACCCCCCGTACAAAGTTCCCGAGGATTGTTATTTCGTGATGGGCGACAATCGCGGAAATTCCTACGACAGCCGCTTCTGGGGCTGCGTCCCGCGAAAGGACATCATCGGGACGCCCGTCATGATCTACATGTCGCTCAATGTTTCTCCGGAGGCTTGGGAGCCGGGACAGATTCGCGAGCGGTTCTTTGCCTACGCGAACGCTCTCCTGCATCCCGGAACGGTGCGCTGGAAGCGTATTTTCCGGACGTTTTAGCTTTTGACGCGCAACTGTGCTTGACAATAGACGCCGCCGCTCCCCGCGGCGCTCCAATGCTTTCCTGTCAGCGGTCGGCGCATGGATGAGTGCGCCCCGATCAGGGAAAACTACATACGGATGTGGACGGGTTCCTGATGAAATATGCCGATGCTGGAGTGAATATCGCCGTCGCGGATGACGCCAAGCAGCGCATTCGCCATCATGCCAGCCGCACGTTTACCGCTGGCGTGCTCGGCGGCATCGGTGGCTTCGGCGGGCTGTTCGCGCTGGACCGCAAAAAATGGAAAGAGCCGGTGCTGGTTTCCAGCGCGGACGGCGTCGGCACCAAACTCAAAATCGCCATGGCCATGGGCGTGCATTCCACCGTCGGCGGCGACCTCGTCAATCATTGCATCAACGATATTCTCGTCCAGGGCGCCGAGCCGCTGTTTTTCCTCGATTACCTCGCGATGGGCAAGCTCGATCCGCAAGTCGTCGAGCAGCTCGTCGAAGGCATGAGCCGCTCCTGCCGCAAAGCCGGATGCGCCCTCATCGGCGGCGAAACCGCGGAGATGCCCGGCTTCTATCCTCCCGGTGAATACGATCTCGCCGGCTTCATTGTCGGTGCGGTCGAACGCAAAAAACTTTTGACCGGCAAGCGCGTCCAGTCCGGAGACACCTTGATCGCGTTGCCGTCCGCCGGCTTGCACACCAACGGCTATTCGCTTGCGCGCAAACTCATTTTCGAAGTTGCTAAATTGAAGCCGGACACCTACGTCGCCGAAGTCGGAAATAAAATAGGCGCCGAGTTGCTGAAGCCGCATCTGTGCTACGCACCCGCGTTGAAAAACGTCGTCGCCCGCGGCTGGGTTTCCGCCCTCGCGCACATCACCGGCGGCGGCATCCCAGGCAATCTCCCGCGCGTGCTGCCCAGCGGCCTGAAAGCGGAAATTGATCTGGCTTCCTGGCCCGTCCCGGCTATCTTCAAGTATCTAGCGAAACTTGGAAGGATCGACACCGACGAGCTGCTGCAATCTTTCAACATGGGCGTCGGGATGATTCTCATCGTCCCACCGAAAAACGTGCGCTTCGTCGAAGCCGACCTGAAAAAGCACCGCGAAAAATTCTTCCTCATCGGCCGCATCGAGCGCGGCGAGTCCGGCAAAGCCCGCGTCGTTTATTCCGGCTCCCTGCAAATGGCATAGATTTTCTGCGCCTGGCAGCGGCAAAGAACATCACGGCGTGTTTGCCCTGAGAAATGCCACGCTCACCCGCGCATTGTCTCCGCGTCCAACCAACCAAGGATCCCCTCCATTCCAATCGCCAGGAGGTTTGCCATGAATCAGACGGAAACCGATCTTCGCAGTTTGGCCGCGCGCGTCGAAAAGCTCGAGGCCCAGAATCGCCGCTGGAAAATCGCCAGCACTCTCCTTGCGCTCCTTGGCGCCTCATTTCTGGCGATAGGCGCAAAGCCTGCAGACCGCATCGAGCCAACCGTCCTCCGCGCTACAACGGTCGAGGCACATGAGTTCATCCTCAAGGACGAGGATGGCCACGTGCATGCCCGCCTAAGCCTGAGCCCGTCCGTCCTGGGAATGAAGCAGCCGAATGGGCTCCTTGGGATGGTGCCCAGCCAGCTGGTTCCGGGCCAGGCGGCGCTGCAATTCTATGACGAGAGAGGCCAAGTCCTTTGGACTGCGCCATCGAACCCTATGATGATTCCGGTGAAATAACTCACAACGCGGGCGAGCGAGCCCGCGGGATGAGGTCGGCAACCAGGAGAGTTTAAAC
>WNFG01003501.1_pt1 | contig 25372 bp, 32 predicted proteins | sample 5400431 | NCBI WGS metagenome assembly WNFG01 (sample SAMN13153346, study PRJNA577476) | soil metagenome | isolation source: 120 cm saprolite under Douglas fir tree site 2 hole 3 replicate 2 | place: USA:California | collected 2015-04-18 | reverse complement strand
CAGCAATCGGCTAATCTTCTTACGCGCGCGGAGACCGAGCGTTTGGTAAACCGGATCCGGCAAACCCAGGCGAGCTTGATCGACGAATTAATTCCCACCGTGCTGAGTCTAGGTGAAGTGCAGAAAGTGCTGCAGAACCTGCTGCGCGAAAAAGTCTCGATTCGCAACATCGAATCCATACTGGAAGTCTTGGTGGATCAGGGCGCGCGCAACAAAGACCCGGACCACTTAACCGAATTAGTCCGGCAAAAGCTCAGCGCCGGGATTTGCCAATCGTTGACAAATAATGAGGGCGATCTGTTTGTCCTGACCTTGGATCCCGCGATTGAACAGGCCATATCGAACGGCGTGCGCGCGGCGGATGAAAAGGCCTCGTTAGTCCTCGATCCGAAATTCGCCGAACAAGTGTTGATGAAGATGGCGGGGCAAGTGGAAAAAATGATGGGCAATAATTTGATGCCGGTAGTGCTCTGTTCACCCACCTTGCGCCGGCACCTGCGCAAACTGACGGAACGGGTGATGCCGCACCTGTCGGTGCTATCTTTATCCGAGGTGCCAAATAGCGTCAACCTAAAAGCCTTCGGCATGGTGAGTCTATGAATATCGAAAATATCGTAGGCGGCCTCCACACCAGCCTGAATGAATTAATGGTGAAGTTTTTCCTGCCGGGCGGATCGGAATTTACCAATAACCTTACTCTCGGACAGATTATCAAGGGACGCGTGATGCGCCACTACGAAGGGAATCGCTATCTGGTTGATTTCGATGGCCAGGAGAAGGTGGTTGATAGCGTGGTGCCTCTGCGCACACAGGAGCTAATCCATGGAAAGGTAATCGCCATCGGCGAGCGCGTCGAGCTGCAGCGTATCCGTGACAAAGCAACAGAGCCGCAACAAACACCGGCAAAAACCGTGGCACTGGAGCCTGGCCTGACTGGAAGCAAATCGCAACAGCTTATGCAGCAGGTATTAGAGAGGTATGCGGGAAGACTTACGGTCGAAGATAACGCAGCCCTGCTGCGGTTGATGGAGAATTCTTCCGATCCTCATGCGACCGCGCTGGTTGGTATGGCATTAAATAAACTGGGCTTAAATATCGCGCCGGAACTGTTGCGGGCAATCTTTAATTCTTGGCTTTCCTCTTCTCAGCATGGCGTGTTTCCTGTTGCTGTTTCCGCGCCCCGTCTGGAGGGCGCCGCGCTCTCGTCAGAAACATTTGTTACGAGGGAAACGGTTGAGAAATTGTCCCAGCTCTTGGCGTGGGCTATTGGCGATATTCCGGAGAAAAAATACATAGAAAGTATAACGCAATCAAAAACCGAAGGCGCCGCTGATGGCCGTGAATCTGGGATGGAGGTGGCTAATCGCTATTCTAGTGAGGGTAGCGCATCCGGGGCGATGCAGCCCGGCACCTACGATCTAGGACGCTGGTTATTAAATGCGCAAACCGACGGCGTGGTATCCCATCAATTGGGAACATTGCCGATTCACCTGGGAGATCGATTGATAGAAGTCGATATCGCTGTGTTCGAACAACGCCAGAGCCAGGTAAAGGAAGGAATCAGGCATCGTCAATTGGTTTTCTCCTTACATACCGATAGCTTAGGGCACATCGAAGTGACGGCGAAAATAGCAGGCAATCATTTACGCATACGCGTGTCCACCGAAGATCCGGAAAAAACTGAAATCACTTCGCGCTATTTTGCGCAACTGCGCGATACGTTAATCGAATTCGGCTGGCAAGTCGACGAATTGATTTATGAAACCCGCGACGGTAACGAGCGGGGAGAGGTAGTAGGCGCGGTAATCGAACATATTATCAGCCAGGACAGCCTGAGCCGGCTCATGTGAACGGTTAAATGAGTGAACCAAAAAAAGTCGTCGGACTGCAATATGAAATCGGGCATGGATTGCCGCAGGTCATCCTCAAGGGCAGTGGGCCGCTTGCGGAAGAAATTTTGCGCCGGCGCGATCCGGTTAAAGGACCGAAAGTCGTTAAGGACGAGGAACTGTTAAAAAAGCTGTATCGATTGCCGCTTGATGCGGAGATTGGACCTGAGTTGTATCACTTAGTGGCGATTTTATTGGCGCATGTGTTCGCCATTGAAGAAAAACTAAAAGGAGAAAAGAAATGATGAATGCGTTATCGGCCGCTCAAAGCGGCATGCTGAATGATATTCAGTACCTGCATAATATCAGCAATAATCTTGCGAACAGCGGGACCGCCGGTTTCAAGAAAGACATGACTATTATCCGCCCTTTTTTGGATCAGTTAAATCAGGCTAGCGCGGGAGATTATATGTCGGCAAGCCCGGCGCAATCATCAACCTTTGTTGATCATTCGCCCGGCATGCTCAAATTTACCGGTAATCCGTTGGACGTCGCCCTAAAGGATGATGGTTTTTTTGAGGTGACGAGTGCGCAAGGAGCGGTGTATACGCGTCAAGGCAATTTTCAGGTTGATGCGAGCGGCCGGCTGGTGACGGCCAATGGGTCGCCGGTTGCGGCCAACGGCGGTGAGATTCGCTTGAACAGCGATCAGCCAGTCATCGATCAAAATGGAAAGGTTTGGGAAGGCGACAAAATGGTCGGACAACTGCGCGTAGTCAAGTTTACAAATGTGGATGATTTATCAAAGCTCGGTGGAGGTTTCTACAGCGCCACCCCATCCGCCGGCATGCAAGAAATGCCGCAGGCGGGAGTGCGCCAGGGTTATTTGGAGGCGTCTAACGTGGTGCCGATGGATGAAATGGTGCGCATGATTGAAACCATGCGGCATTTCGAATCGAGCCAACGTGTTATTCAAAGTTACGATGAAATGATGGATAAGGCGATTAATGTCATAGGCGATTTATAACAGGAGAAGATCATGCTCAATTCACTTTATATCGGTGCCAGCGGGATGCATGCGCAACAGCTTAATATCGATGTGGTGGCTAATAATCTCGCCAATGTGAATACCAACGGTTACAAAAGAAACCGCATTGATTTTGAAGATCTGCTGTATCGCAATGTGACAAAAGCTAATGGTCTGATCGGCAGCGCGGATAATATCCATAGGCTGGGAGTCGGCGCGGCGGTAACCAGCACAGAAAAAGTATTCACGTCTGGGGATATTAAGCAAACCGGCGGCGCTCTGGATTTCGCCATTCGTGGACCAGGATTTTTCGAAGTCACCCTGCCGGACGGCAGCCGCGGGTATACCCGCAGCGGCGCGTTCGCAGTGAACCGCGATGGCTTGTTGACTACGTCCGACGGTAATTTATTGACGCCGTCGATTCAAGTCCCCACGGATGCCGCCAGCGTCTCTATCGATGCAACCGGACATGTATTCGCCCAGGTTCCAACTGAAACCCAGCCGGTAGAGATCGGTCAATTGGAACTCGCGAATTTTATGAATCCAGGCGGATTGAATCCGTTGGGTAACAATCTCTATGTCCCCACCCAGAAGTCGGGCGATGCAATCTCGAGTACTCCCGGCGAAAACGGGCTCGGCACCATCGCGCAGGGATTTTTGGAGGCGTCCAATGTCAAGCTGGTGGAGGAAATGATCAATCTCATCGTCGCTCAGCGCGCTTATGAAATAAATGCCAAGGTCGTGCAGGCATCGGATGAATTATTAAGTATTAGCAATAACTTGCGCCGTTAATGACAAGGTTTATTTCAGCATTGACCTTGGTTTTCGCCTCGCTGTTTTTGACGGCAAGCGCACATGAAGAGGTGATTGTGTTGAAGCTGCATTCGCAAGCCAGCGTATTGGCAACGAGTTATACGTTAGGAGAAGTGGCCTCGGTTATGGCGGATTCTGATCTTAAGTCAGAGCTTGAAAAAATGCCGCTGGGGATAGCGCCCCGCTTGGGCTACGCAGAAGTCATGTCACGCGCGCAGATTTTAAAATTCATTGAAAGCCATCGTCCGGAACTACGTGGACGGATAGGATGGCAAGGCAGTAAATCAGTAACCGTGCGTAGCCGCGGGGTGCAATTTGATAAGCAAAATATTATTGCTGCCGCGCATGATTTTTTATATGCGCGCCTGGCGCCTGAGTTCGAGCGCGTGGAGTTGACGCCGGTTGGGAAAATAGAGGATCTTTACCATGCCGCCGGCGCGCTTGCCGTCGTCCCGCGCATTAATGATGCAGAGCGGCTTAATAGGCGGATGTGTGTGTGGTTGGATGTTGCAATCGACGGGGAACACTATCGGAGCATGCCGGTTTGGTTTGCAGTTCGCGCGTATAAAACGGTATGGATAGCAAAAAATGATCTGCCCGTGCGGCATGTTCTCACGGTTAGCGATTTTGCTGCCGAACAGCGGGATATCGCCGGAATATCCAGTGCTGTTTTTGTCGGGAGCAGCGATCTTCATTCAGCATGGTTGAAAAGGCCGATTATGGCGGGCGCAGTGTTTCTAAGGGAGAACGTGGAAGAAATACCGCCGGTAAGAAGGGCGCAAAACGTGCGGGTAAAGGTCATTTCCGGGAAAGTGGAGCTTGAAACCCGAGGCATCGCGCTGCAAGACGGGAAAATAGGTCAAAGAGTACAAATCGCCAGGCATGACAATGCAAAAACTTATTTTGCGCAGGTCCAGGGCGAGGGGATGGTGCTGATTGATGAGCGGTAATTCGATGTATTCCACTAAACGGTGGGCGGTGCTTGCATGGCTCTTGTTATCGGGAGGATATGCCTCGGCCGACAGCTTGTTTCAGCCAGAGTCTTATCAGCCTATGGTTGCCGACCGTAAGGCATTTCGCATTGGCGATAGTTTGACTGTTCTCATTGTGGAGAATGCCAGCGCCGCGGCCAGTGCTGACACGTCGGCAAATAAAGAAGGGGGAAGCGGAGTGAAACTCAGTGCCCCTACTTATGACAAGGCCTATGCGGTTGATTTAACCGAAAATTTTAAAGGTAGCGGCAAAATTCAACGTACCGGCAAGTTGCTGGCGCAAATTACGGTGAGTGTCCAGTCGGTGTTGCCCAATGGCGATCTTCAAGTAAAAGGAGATCAATTCATCGAATTTAATAATGAGAAACAACATATCTCCATTGAAGGTAAGGTCAGGCCGGAGGATATCGCGTCGAACAATACCGTGCTGTCCACCCGCGTCGGTGACGCCCGCCTTAGTTATATTGGCAAGGGCATCCTGGGCGAAAAACAACGCCCGGGCCTGATTTCCCGTTTCCTGAGCTGGTTACGCATACTATGAAGCCCGCCTATTTCATCGGTGTTGTCATCGTGGCGCTCGCAAGTGCACCGGACGCCGGCCTTTCGGCAAATCTGGAAAGTATCCGGCTGAAGGACCTGGGTCGCATCGAAGGCGTCAGGGACAACTCCCTCATTGGCTATGGATTGGTGACCGGGCTTGCGGGTACCGGCGATTCATCTCGCAGCAGGGCCACGCTGCAATCGGTGGCAAATATGCTGCTGCAGTTTGGTGTTACTGTCACAACCGATCAAATCAATAGCCGCAATGTAGCCGCTGTTATGGTGACGGCCACCCTGCCGGCTTTTTCCCGGCCGGGAGATAAGTTAGATGTCAATGTTTCTTCGCTGGGCGACGCCCGCAGCCTGGTGGGAGGAACGCTGCTAATGACGCCGCTGAACGGGCCGGATCGCAAGATCCATGCCTTGGCGCAAGGCCCCGTTTCCGTTGGCGGTTTTAAGTATGACCTGAATGGAAATGTGGTGCAAAAAAACCATCCCACTGCCGGTAATGTACCGGCGGGCGCCATTGTGGAGCTGGGCGCTTCCACTTACGTCATCGAAGAACCGAATGTAATTACAATTTTGCTGTTTGAGCCGGATTTCACCACCGCCAGCCGGATCGCGACTTCGTTGAACGCCTCATTCAGCAGAGACACGGCCAAGGCCATGGATGCCGAACGTGTAGAGATGAAAGTATCGGATAGCGAGCGCGATAATTTAGTAGAGCTCTTAAGCCGGATAGAAAACGTCACCATCACACCGGATCAGCGCGCGAAGGTCATTGTCAACGAACGCACGGGCACAGTCGTCTCAGGGGGAGATGTCAGGATCTCGATGGTGACTGTTTCCCATGGAGATTTAAAGGTGTCCATCGTAACGGATTATCTGGTATCGCAACCGACGTTTGTGCAGCAAACGTTTGTGCAGCAAACGGGGCCGGGTATACGTACTGCAGTGGTCCCCAGTACCCGCATTGACGTCAAGGAAAACGAGGGCGGCAGTATATCTTTGCCGGCAGGGACCACCGTAGCCGATTTAGTCACGGCGTTGAATAAAATAAAAACCAGTACGCGCGATGTGATTACGATTTTGCAAGGCATTAAAAGAGCCGGCGCTTTGCATGCCGAGCTAATAATTCAATAGGCGGAATAAATGGACATAGCCAATAGCATGCTGACGACGGCCCCTTATGCAGCGCTTCCTATGGGTACGCCCGCATTTTCACCGGAAAATTCCGACCTAGTGACAAAGGAATTTAGCGCGATGTTTTTTAACGTATTGCTGCAAAACAGCAATATATTCGGCACACATTCCGATTCCAATACAATGGGGGTAGAAATGTGGAGTGGATTACTTACACAACAGTTTGCACAAGAGATGGCGGCGCAACACGCCTCATTTTTTGGCGGCATGTTATTTAATGAGATAGAGGAGGACTAGCGATGATGGATTTAAATGGGGTGACCACTCAGTTAGTGTCGTTGGCATTGGACGCATCGGTATTGCGCCATCAAGCCATCGCTAACAATATCGCCAATGGGAGCAATTCAGAATATGTTCCGGTAAGAGTCAATTTTGAGGACCAGCTTTCTTCGGCGATAGAAGCTGTTAAGAACCGGCGTGGCGAAACCTCACTCACCAGCGACTTGGAAAATATCAAGCCGTATTTAGTGGAGGATGATCAAGCCCAATCGGTGGGTAATTCGCGCGTAATGCTCGATATGGAGATGGCGAAGCTCGCGCAAAACGTGGTGCACTACCAGGCGCTGCTTAAGGGGTTGACGAAGAATATGGCCATCATAAGTTTGGCAATCAATGAGGGGAGGCGCTAATGAACTATTTTGCGGCATTTGATATCAGCGGCTCAGGGATGAACCTGGAAAGGTTACGCTTGGATGTAACCTCGGTTAATTTAGCGAACGCCAATACTAATCGCACGGCAAGTGGCGAGATATTTAAACCTTTGCGAGTCATCGCCACATCAAAAATGGCTCCCACTTTTGAAACAGTATTGGCGGGACTAGTTGACCCCGCCAACTTAAGTGGAGTTGAGGTAGCCGCTATTCGTGAAATGGATACGGCGCCGCGCATGGTATTTGATCCTAATCATCCGGATGCGGACGAAAACGGTTTCGTCGCTTACCCCGACATTAATCCTGTTTCGGAAATGGTTAACCTCATTACCGCTACGCGGGCGTACGAAGCAAATGTGCGCGCATTAAATGCAGCCAAGACCATGGCGCTTAAAGCGTTAGAAATAGGGGGCACATCATGAGTATTGAAGCGATTGCATTTATTCCCCCTAGCCAAGAGATTTTTCCGGGAGCCTCTACGGAAGCTTCTATTAGTTCGGAGACGCCGGGCAATTTTGCTCCGTGGCTGGAGCAGCAGCTTACCCAGGTCAATCAACAATTAATCGATTCCGACTCGCAGTTGCGAGGCCTGGCGCTGGGTCAGGTAGACAATTTACATCAGGTCATGATCTCGCTTGAAAAGGCAAAACTGTCTTTTCAGCTCGTGCTACAAGTGAGAAACCATCTGCTGGAAGCTTATCAAGATATTATACGCATGCAAATCTGAGGGTGGCTGAATGTTCGAAAGTTCCCGTGAGTTTTGGAATGGTTTAAATAAAACAGCCCGTGTAGGCTTTGTCGCCGGCTCGATAGCCATTTTAGTAATGGTTGCGTTATTTGCTTACTGGGTGGTGAAAGATAACTATCAAGTGTTGTTCGCGCAATTAGACCCACAGGATGCCGCGGCGATAGTGAACGAATTGGAAAGAGCAAAGGTTTCTTACAAACTTGCCGAGGGCGGAACCAAAATACTGGTGGACGAGGACTTGGTGCATAAGATGCGGCTAAAACTCATGGGCAAAGGTGTGCCATTGCGTGGCGGCGTTGGTTTTGAAATTTTCGATCATAACGATTTCGGTATGACTGAGTTTGCGCAAAAAATTAATTTTCAGCGGGCATTACAGGGGGAGCTTGCGAGAACCATTATGGCGTTTGATGAAGTTAAGTTCGCGCGCGTGCACTTGGTTATGCCGGAAAGCAGCATCTTTAAACAAACTAAATCCCCCACCAAAGCCTCAGTGAGTTTGCTGATGAAAGGAGACGCCCATCTTAGTCCGGAGCAGATAGGGGGAATTCAGCGTTTGGTTGCGGCCGCTGTTCCGGGGTTGGAGGCTGAGCATGTGACGATACTTGATCAACGCGGCATGGCGTTGACGCGAAATAGCGAAGCAGATGCCGGCCAGGGCGTGATGAATAGCCGCTTAGAGCCAAAGAAGGAAATAGAAAATTATTTAACGCGGAAAGTAATTGATGTGCTTGATCGTACGTTTGGACCCGGGCAAGCCATTGTCAGCGTGGATGTAACCTTGAATCTCGATCAAGTGAAAAGCACCTTGGAAGATGTGATTCCATTATCCACTCGAGATGGAGAAGCGACCGGTGTAGTGGCAAGAAGAAAGCAATCCGTGCAAGGCTTTAGTGCGCCCCGGACTGTCCAGACCAGCGAAACCGATTCTCCCTATGCCGTTAATAAAACCGTTAATACGGTCACGGAAGTGGAATACCAGTTAAGCCGGAAGGTGGAACAAGTGGTATCTACGCCCGGCAGCATACGCAGATTGAGTGTTGGTGTACTCATTCCGCAGAATTTGGATGAAGAAAAACTTAGGAAGCTTCGCGAAGTGATTGGTATGACAGTCGGTCTCAATGCGAACAGAGGCGATGCTATTGCCTTGCATTCGGTAGAACAGTTTATTCAGCAAAAAGACGGTGGGATACAGAAATATTCAGCCGATCACGATGCGCCATTTGATGCCGATAAAACTATTGATAAAACTATTAATGAAAAACAGAATCCCTGGGCCGGCAGACTGAGAAACTCTTTTTGGATAGTGGGGTTAATTGTAGGAATCGGCTTTATCGTGGTGTTTATTACGCTTCTAAATCAACGAAATAAAAATAATACAAAGAGAAACCTTACTCCCAAAGAAAGAGAAGAGATTCTTTCGCAAATTAAGCAGTGGGTTGGATTGGAAAACAAGGCGCTTGACGGTGGAAAGAAGTGATTATGGATGGTTATAAACGTGCAGCACTACGATTTTTAGAGCTGGCAGACAGCGATAGACAATGGTTGCTGAGCAATCTTTCTATGCAAGAAAGGCAGAAAATATTGGCGATTTTAAACCAGCTTGACGAGAGGGAGGAAGTGAGTAGTAATTTTTCTTCCTCCGCTATTAACGGATCTCATACGAACGGATCTCACCCACAAGCCAACGACACGCTCGCTTCCCATATTGTTGTAATTGATGCAGCGGGAGCTAAAGAGGTCGTGCAAATCTTATCCATCGAGCCGGATTGGCTGATTGCAAGCGTGCTCGGATTCAAGCATTGGCCGTGGACCAAAGGTTTTTGTGATGGATTAAGCATTGAGCGGCGCGCTGAGATTTTACGTGCTGTAAAGTATGTGCATCAAAAAATTAAGCCAAAAGCAAGGGAAGCCATGATCGAAGTTCTTGCCGACGAAATTAAAAAGAGAAAGTCGAAATCGGTTAATGGGAATGGTTATGTTTCGTTTGAAAGCATATTACAAGCCATGGAAAAACATCCTGCGGTTGAAAAACCTTCCGGCTGGAGGGCGATATGGATACGCTGATTCGTTCTGCCCGGGTACTGAAGGAACCGGTGCTGCTTTCGACTAAATTAAAAAGAGGTGAGCCCGCTGCACAAGCGCCGGAGACTACGCTGGATTCCGCGCCATTTATGCCTCATGCCGGATTAGATCAGGATAAATCTAAAAATCCTTCGGTGGAGGAAGGAATCGAAGACAACCTGCATGAAGTTAATTATACGGAAAAGACTTATCCTTTGGCCTACGATATGAAAGAGCAAGAGCGTGAACTATTGCGCCAAAAGGAAATAGAGGCGGAAAAACAAAAAGCGGCGGAGCTGGGATATGCGGAGGGCTATAGTGCCGGTACCGCAGCGAGCGAAGGCGAATATTCGGAACGGTTAGCCGCACTGCAGGCGTTAATTAATTCCACTGCGGAAGCGCTTAAGGAGGACATTGCCGGATTGGAAGACACCGTACTGGAAATCGTATTTGCGGCAGTTACCAAGATTCTGGGGAAAACGATCGTTGAAGGCGAGGGTGTTACTGCTATTGTACGTGAGGTTATCAGTCATGCCAAAAACCGGGAACGTCTCGTGATCAGAGTCTCACCTAAAGATTTTGCGGTTTTAGACCAGAACAGGGCCGGGCTATTGACGGGTATTGAGGATGGAAAAGTCGAATTAGTCGCTGACGATCGTGTGCAATTGGGAGGATGCTTGCTCGAAACCGCCGGGGGGAACCTCGATGGGCGTCTCGAGGTGCAGATGCAACAGTTGCGCGATACGTTGATCAGCGCCAGGACAACGACTGAAGTGAGTGCGTAAATTTCAATGAAACACTATCTTTCCGCAGTAAGAAAAAGTGAATTCATCCGCCGCACCGGCAAGGTTTCGCAATTTTTTGGCTTGGTGGTGGAATCAATCGGGCCGGATGTTTTTTTAGGTGAACTTTGCGAAATCTATTCGCGCCCGCAAATCGCACCAATTGTGGCGGAGGTCGTTGGACTCAAAGACAGCAAAATATTGTTAATGCCTTATGGCGAGTTGCGTGGAATCAGTCTCGGCAACGAAGTCATCGCGACCGGCCGCTCTGGCCAAGTTCCAGTCGGGGAAGCGTTACTGGGAAGGGTAGTAGATGCTTTTTGTCGGCCCTTGGACGGCAAGCCATTGCCTTTGTTAGAAACATATTATCCGCTCTATCCCGAGCCGCTTAATCCATTGGCGCGCACCCGCATTACCGAAGTGTTGGAGACCAGCGTACGGTCCATCGATAGCTTATTGACGTTAGGACGCGGTCAGCGCGTGGGCATTTTCTCAGGCAGCGGTGTCGGCAAAAGCACATTATTAGGCATGATCGCGCGCAATATGAATGCCGACGTCAATGTAATCGCGCTTGTCGGCGAGCGCGGCCGCGAAGTACGTGATTTCATTGAAGAAAATCTGGGACACGAAGGTTTAAAAAGATCCGTGATCGTGGTCGCCACCTCAGATCAGCCCGCTTTGGCGCGCTCCCATGCCGCTTTGACAGCCACTGCCATCGCCGAATATTTCCGAGATCAAGGTCAAGATGTGGTGCTTACCATGGATTCTGTTACACGCTTTGCCATGGCGCAAAGGGAGATCGGATTATCGATCGGCGAACCGCCGACATCGCGCGGTTACACCCCTTCAGTATTCGCCGCGCTGTCTAAATTATTGGAACGCGGGGGCACTTCGAACTCGGGCGGTTCTATTACCGCGTTTTATACGGTGCTGGTGGAAGGAGATGATATTAACGATCCCATCTCCGACAGTATTCGCGCCATATTAGACGGCCATATTATTTTGTCGCGCGATTTAGCAAGTCAGGGACATTACCCGGCGATCGATATATTAAATAGCACCAGCCGTCTATTGCCGGATTTAGTGGAGGATACGGAGCTGCGATTGGTGCAGAAAGCGATTACCTGCCTCAGCACCTATGTGAAATCAAAAGACATGGTGGAAATCGGTGCGTATCGTGCCGGTACCAATCCAAATCTGGATGCCGCCATTAAGTTGATGCCGGAAATGGATAAATTCCTGCGCCAGGGAATGGCTGAATCCACGTCGAGGCCGCAGGCGATGCTTAAATTACAATCGGTGTTGAGGATGAGCAGCTAAGTGACAAACTCCAGTAAACCTTTTCAATATGCGCTCGATCCCATTATTAAAAAGAATAATTGGGATATAAATACGTTAAAAATAGAAGCTGCGCAGGCCAGAGGAGTGGTGGAAAAATATATTGCAGAATCGAAAGGGTTGCGCATGAAGATTGCAAAATTAGAGCAGGAGATTCGCGATTCCCAGACACGTAACTCTTTGATTATGTGTGATAAATACGAGGTTACCAAAACTTTTTTAGATCATCAGCACCAACTATTGGCGGCGAAACAGAAGGAATTAGAGCAAGCCGAGCGTGTACATGAACAGATTGTTGCGCAATTGCGTAGTTTAAAGCAGTCGACGAAAGGCTTGGAGAATCATAGGCGTGGAAAAAAGAAGACCTATCGAATGCAACAAGAGCGTGCCGCTATTATAGAAGCGGATGAGGCTTGGCTTATGCGGAGGCGTAATAACAAAACATGAGTGCTATTTCGACAAGCAAAGTGGAGATAGAGGCGATTGAATCACCATCCGCCAAAGTGACCGCGTTGCTAGACCGTCTAGCTTGGTTACGGGAATGGGAGAAGGCGCAGTGGCAGGAACACCTGCATCGTTATACCGGCCCCCAGGAGAATAAAAATGTCCAACAACCAACGGAGCTCGAACCTCTAAACCCGGAGATTGGTTATGATCAGAAATTAGCGCCTCCAGCGCCTTCCAGCTCGATTAAATCCGGCCACAGCACCTTACTCACCGGACACACTAGTTATCGGTTCGCGCTTGTAAACGGCCGGATGATGACGCAGGCGCCAAGGTTGCTCGCTAATAATTTTGTTGGCGTATCCTGGTCTATGTCACCATCAGAATATCGAGCCTGCATTGCCGAGCCGGACGTTAAGGCGGCTATGTCTCCGGTAAATTGGTTAAGCCCGGAGTTTACGCAATGGCAGCCGCAGTTTTTGGGAGACATGGTTTGGGATAAGGCGGATCAACAGGAGCAGGGTGTCACAGACGTAGAAGACCGGCAGCTGCATATCAATTACGTTTACTAGGAGGTCGTTATGGCGGTCGAAAGTATCGGTACAGTAACAGGAAATCCAACACAAAGCCTGCAACAACCGGCTACCATTGGGCAAGAAGATTTTTTAAAAATCATGCTGACCCAGCTTCAGTTCCAGGACCCACTTAAGCCATTGGATAACCAGGCGTTTATCGCACAAATGGCGCAATTCACCACTCTTGAACAGACGAAGGAGTTAAACGATCGTCTCGATTCCTTATTAACCATACAATCAGCCGGCCAGTCCGTCGGTTTGATAGGCAAAACCGTGGAAGTGCATACAACATCCGGATCGACGGTCGGCGAGGTGACCACCGTTAACTTCCCCTCCGGTTCACCGGTGCTCACGGTAAAAACGGATAGCGGAGAGTTTTTAACGGATGTGACCTTATCACAGATAACTCTGGTTAGAGACCCCGTCACCAGTAACCCTGTTACCAGTAATCCTGGCCAGTAGATAAAAGTAGATAAAAAAGGAGCCGCCAATGTTCGAATCTATTTATACTTCTTTGAGCGGGATGTTGGGCTTTTCTAAAGGCCTCGATGTCATCAGCAACAATGTGGCTAACCTGAACACGCCCGGATTTAAAAGCTCTCAATTGCAATTTCAGGATCTCTACTATCAGTACAGCATGGAAGGGAATAACGCGTCGGCATTACAGGTAGGGACAGGTGTTAACCCGGGTAACACGAGCTTAAACTTTGCTCCCGGCCAGTTCAGTAACACCGGCAACGATACCGATGTCGCCATCGATGGAAATGGGTTTTTTATCCTGCGTAAAGATGGACAAATATCTTATAGCCGGGTCGGCCAGTTTACATTCGACGAAAATGGCTTTTTAGTCGCGCGCTCCGACAAAGCGCGTGTAGCGGGGTTAGCGAGTAGCGCAACCGGCAGTGCGAGTTCGGGTATTTACTCCGGTGGAGGGGGTATAGCGGGGTCAGCTAATGCAGGTAATCTGCAGGATATAAACATCAGTGGATTTAGGACGAGTCCAGCCCTGGCGACCACTGAGGTTAAGTTTGTGGGCAATCTCTCCACCGGCGCTCCCTCCCACCAGATTACTGGTCTGGTTGTTTACGACTCTTCCGGGGCCTCCCATACCTTAACCATAACGTTTACCAATAACAGCACCCCCACTACTAATAACAGCACCGGCACGCCGGGCAGCTGGTTGGTTGACGTAACGGACGAGACCAACGCTGCATTATTAACTAAGGGCGAGGTCCGTTTTGGTGGCGATGGTTCGCCCGAAACTAATTTCAATAAGCTTACCTTCAGCTACGCGCCGAAAGGCGCGCTCGCGACCACCGTCAGCTTCAATTTCGGCGATCCCGGCAGCTTTTCCGGCGCGACCGCGTTTTCCGGCGGGACCAGTACCACCTCCTCCACGCTGAAGATGGCGTCGCAAAACGGCTATGCAGCCGGTTCTCTGACTAAGACCACTTTTGACGCAGATGGGAATTTAGTCGCTACTTACTCTAATGGCCAATCTAATAAGGTGGGGCGACTCGCGCTGGCGTGGTTTAATGACCTGCAAGGATTACAGCAAACCGGCGGCAATTTATTTGTCAACAACACCACCCAGGAACCCCGTCTCGCGCATCCGGGAGAGGATGTCATGGGCAAGCTGGTGCCAAATAGTATTGAGCTTTCCAACGTGCAACTTACGCAGGAGTTTACCGACATGATTATTATTCAACGCGGTTACCAGGGAAACTCGCAAATCATCAGCGTTGCTAATGAAATGATCCAGCAGTTGCTCGATCTTAGGAAGGCTTAATGCGCGTGCGGCCGTTCAAACTGATCAATAAAACCGAATTCGCGTTTATTAATGCCCGCGTACAGGAAATACTGGCGGGCTGGACGGAAAAGTGGTTGATAGACAGCGAGATGAATGTTGCCACAACCGCGGCTGATAAGGCGAAAGAAAGCATGGGTTCGGGAAAAGGTAACTGGTGGCGTGTTTCCGCATCCCCTGAATGCTGGATTGGAATTTATCTGCCTTTTCAATCGCTCAATCTGTTGAGCGCTGCGTTAAGTGGTGATCGTTCCGCTTTAACTGAAGAGTCCGCTCCTCCTCTGCTGAGCGAACTGGTGAATAAGGCCTTATTTGATCTTGCTGAACCGGTACTTAACGGGCTTCTTGGAAAACAAGGGCAGGCCGATATTATTCATCAGGGACCGCCGGAGGAAACGTGGAATTGGGGATCAGGTGCGGTACTGATAGATCTTGGTTTTGGCGGGGGAAAGTTCTGTCTGTTGCTGAGTCCGGAATTAACCGCCAAGACACTGGGGAAATTAGTGGCGACACAAGAATCAACTGGGAATCTTATTTCCGTCGTCGAAGCATTGGCATCACAAACTGCCGAACTTGATGTTTGGCTCGGCGAAGCGGAATTAGAATTGGCAGTAATACAAAGCATATCCGTTGGTGATGTCATTCGGCTCGAGAAGAAGATCGGCCAACCTTTGCATATGTGTCTTAAAGAAAATAAAGAAAAAGAAATCTGCGCAGGATTCCCCGGCGCTTACAAAGGCAACAAAGCTATCCAGTTAACTAATCATTCAAAATAGGATTTTTTTATGGCTGATCATCTTAAAAATACCTCTCCTAAATCGGTGCAAAGGATTAAATTGGAGGAATTGGAGGACCCTATTGAACAGGGCAAGAGCCTATTCGGCAATAATCTGGAGTTGATTCAAAGTTTAAAAGTGCGGCTCTCTGTGTCGATGGGGAAGTGCCAATTGACAGTTAAAGAATTGATGAGCCTGAAGGAAAACTCCGTATTAACGCTGGATAAGGCCACGGCCGAACCGGTAGATGTCTTTCTCGATGGCAAGCTTATTGCGCGCGGCAGTTTGATTGTCGTCGATGATAATTTCGGAGTGCGTATTAATGAAATTCTGCGGACTTCATGAGCTAAAAAGAATAGCAATAATCATGTCCATGGCTGTGCTTCTAGCTTCAGGACAGAACGTGTATTCAGCGCCTCCCTCTAATAAAAAAATAAGTACCAATAATCAGGAAATACCGTTCAAAAAAGGGAGTGACATCTCCTCGAGTCAAATAACTCGATTAGTGGGCATATTCATCGTTGTTGTTTTATTAGCCGCGGGAACGGTTTATCTGCTCAAAAGATATATCACCGGCATCGAGATGGGTAAGAATGGGATCCGTCGGCGGATTCGCCTGCTTGAGAGTAAGCGCTTAACGCCGAGGACTATACTTTTTTTAGTCGAAATCGATGGCAAAACATACATGCTAAGCCAGCATGGAGAAAAGCTTTTGCTTGTTGATTCGATTAGCAGTGACCAGAATAAATTAGAAAGCGCGAATTAATTTTGTCAGTGCAGGAATCTTACAAAAGTATTGCTTGGCCGGTTATCGCGGCTCTATTTTACTGCAGCACCAATGCCTATGCGGCGGACATCAGTCTGCCGGGCATAGAGATTAATTGGAGTCAGGCAGGTAACCGCACCGAAGTTGCGACCGCAATAAAAATTTTGCTGGGGCTTACGGTTTTAAGCCTGGCGCCGGCGCTACTTATCGTCATGACATCATTTACCCGAATTATCATCGTGCTTTCCATGCTTAGGCATGCCTTCGGTATGCAGGAAACGCCGCCCAACACCGTTTTAATCAGCCTTGCTCTATTTTTGACGCTTTTTACCATGATGCCGGTACTTAAAGAGGTAAATGACAAGGCATTCCAGCCCTACATGCAAGGACGCGTCAGCACGGAAAAAGCATTAAAGCAGGGTATGACGCCATTACGCGAATTTATGGTACGGCAAACCCGCGAGCAGGACTTGGCGTTAATGATAGAGGTCTCGAAAAGCGAGCAGCCTGCAACCTTGGACGATATTAGCAATGTCCAATTAATACCGGCATTTATGCTGAGCGAGCTGAAATCTGCTTTTCAAATCGGCTTCATTATCTTTATTCCATTCCTGCTGATCGATCTGATTGTGTCAAGCATATTGATGTCCATGGGTATGCTCATGGTGCCGCCGATGATGATTTCTCTGCCTCTCAAGGTACTGATGTTCGTGCTTATCGATGGTTGGAATCTGGTGGTAAAGTCTCTTATCAGCAGTTTCCACTAACTTTAATTAATGCCGGTCAATGGAATCGAGTGGAATAAAAAAGGCAGCGCTGACCGTGGGAGAGGAAGCCACGCTTTGGCGGCGATTCATTGAGGAGCAAGATAAAACTGCTCGATTGGCCTTAATAGAGCATTATTTGGATACCGCACGCATCATTGCCGCGAAGCTCTATGCGCATCGGCCGGGCAGTGAACTTGAATTCTCCGATTATATGCAGTATGCAACTGTAGGCTTGCTTGAGGCCATTGATAAATACGATCCTTCAAGAAACGCCTCTTTTAGAACTTTCGCGGGCTATAGGATCCACGGCGCAGTGCTTAACGGCATTGGGAAAATCAGCGAGAAATTGCAGCAAGGCGCCTTTGTAAGGAGGCTGCGCCAAGAGCGTGCCGCATCGCTTAAAAAAGAAGTAAAGGGTGATGCGAAAGGAGATTTATTTTATGAAATGGTGGATGTCGCAATCGGGTTGGCATTGGGTTATATGCTTGAGGACTCCGGCATGTTTTTGGATGAGACCAAGAAAATAGCAGGTGATCCATACCATTGTTACGAATTGAAGTTATTACAAGAACGAATACTTCCCATTGTGGATGCTCTCCCTGATCGAGAGAGGCTAGTGATTCGGTACCATTATTATCAATATGTGGATTTTAAAGATATAGGCCAGGTTTTAGGAATTTCGACCGGCCGTGTATCCCAAATCCATGCGCGGGCATTGACGCTAATACGTCAGGCCTACGAGAGCTTAAATCAATTTGATGTGAGTTATTGAGTAAAACGTATCATTCTTGTAATTGTTGAATGACGGTTTGCAGCTGCATCTTTAATTCGGCGTCAGTCTCCATCGTCTGGTTAATTTCATTCAACAAATCGGTAAATCGAGGATCGTGCATCAAGTCCTCGCCAAATTCCCAAGTCAGCACCGATTCTAAAAAAATACGAGTTGCCTTCTGATTATATCCATTCGTCGAGCCTAAAGGCCGCAAACGCTCGCGGATTCGCTGCTGTAGATCCTGCGCTGAGATCTTATTAACTTGATTAGGGTTGGTGGATGTGGTTGATGGGGTAGTTTTGCCTTTCTCCAATTTTTTTGCATTCTCCGCCATCTGGCGGCGCAAAACTTCCATGATCTGACTTAAGCCATCAATGCGAGACATAGCGGATTAATCTCACAAGGAGTTCATCTTCAGGTATTGGCGGCCTAGAAAAAGACTCTGATATCGCGTCAGTCATTCTTTTTCTTCTTTATTATTCCGATAAGCGGAAAGTAAGACATGACTTGTGGAGGCGTTTTTTGGCCTATCGGTTTTTGCTCCAGAACCCGGCTCCTGTTTTTTCCGCCCTTTGACATCATCAATAATGCGCCGCATGTCGTTATTAAGGGCTTCATTCATCGTGTTTAACGTGATGCCTTTGCTTAATTTAGCAATGCACTCATCGAATTCATCTCGCACTAAGTGCAGCATGCCGGTTTTGAACAAGTACAACGGATTATTGTCGCCAAAGGCATCCAGTGGTTTCCATGCCTTGGCTGCCTCATCGACTCGTCCTGAGGTAATGTGTAGCAGGCCTAGTTGGAAATGGGCGGTCATTAAACTCGGATCGAATTTCACCGCCTTTTCCATATCCGCGACAGCGCGATCGTATAATCCGATTTCCGCGTGTTCCGCACCCAGCAAATAATGAACCTTGCCATTATCCGGCGCTCATGGTGTCTTCGTGGCGGTTTTGCTGGCTTGCGTGGATAGCTAAATGCAGCAGCTCGTCTACATCAAGTCGGGGAGTGTTGGTTTTCATGGTAATCATCCGGTTAGTCAGGAGGCCTATGCTCTCAAATTTAAGGACACCAAGCTAATCGCGAACCAATCCTGGCGTCAAGTAGCAAATTTCCCATTCCGACCGATTCATATTAAATTCTCTAGAGTTTATCTAGAATACCACTAAAATCTTTGGATAACTTATACCCTAGGTTGAGTTGACGAGTACTATAATTATCTTTAATCGAGTTATCTTTAATCAACCGGTTTATACAGATTATGCGGCTTCGCACTTTAGGTTTAGCCATGGTAGCGCTGTTGCTCACTATTATCCTTGGGTGCGGGCCATCATTTATTGTGCAACGCACCACCTCCGTCGATTACCCCTGATCCATAAAGAAATACAGACCCGCCCGGAGCAATGGGTGGAAATCCAAGGCCGCATGACGCGTATCCCAAGCAGTGCTTATGAACGGCTGGAAGGGGCATTCTTGCGCTTTACCGGCCATTGATTGGATTAATTCTTTAAATCATTCCCGGTTGCTGGCGGCGGTTTTTTGTTCATATAGGTCAGTATGTGCTCAATGAGCGCCGGCGCGCCCTCCGTCGGCGCTTGTTGCAGCAGCTTGGCCAGTAGCTCGGTCGCCAAGCGATCCTTTCCTCCCAATTTTAGTAATACCGTCTTGGCAAACGCGCCGCCAAAATTAGCCGGGTCCAGCCGGGTGGCGATTTTGATTTCTTCTTTTGCCTGATCAACTTTATTTTGTAATGCGAGCGCAGCCGCCAGTCCTCCGTGAGATTCAGCAAAATTCCGTTCCACCCGAATAGCGCGGTGAAAAGTTTGCTCGGCCCCCACCGCGTCCTTCGCCGCCAGGCGCGCCCATGCGAGCGCGACGATCGTTCCCGGGTTGTCCGGCATTAAGCGCACGGCCTTCTCCAGCGCCTCGATTGCGTTCGTGTATTCCTGTTCGTACAGATGGACGAGGCCAAGCCCCAACCAGGCGCGTCCATGATTAGCTTGTTGTCGCAGGACAGTGAGAAATTGATCGTGCGCCTGTCGCATCTCCTGCCGTTCGACCGACGACGAGCCGGCGACCACGTTGGCGTCGATGTGATCGGGCCTCTCCGCCAGTACCGCCAGCGCCAGCTCCCGCGCCTGCGCCATATTGCCGTTGTCCATCTCCAGAAGTGCGAGATAGCCCTTGCTGTCCGGGTCGTCGGCGAGCTCGACCCAGCTTCGGCACGCCTCCAGCGCCTCTGCGGCCATTCCCATATGGTGCAGGCTGCGCGACAAATAGGCGAAGTTGGCGGCAGTCTTTAGGCCATGCGCCAAGGCGTCGGCAAAACACTGCCGCGCTTCAGGCCAGCGGTCTTGGTAAAACAACGCAAGCCCGAGGTTATGGCACAACGCCGGGTCAGATTCGCCGTTTTTAAGAAGTTCTTTCAATAACTTCTCCGCCTGGTCGAAGCGGTGCAGGGAGATCATCACTGACGCCAGACGGCTGCGCGCTGGCGCATGGCCCGGCTTATGAAGCAGACAGCGCTCGTAGCAGGCGATCGCCTGATCGAAGCGCGCGGCTTGGTGATAAAGATCGCCCAGATTAAGCCATAACAATGGATTCCGGGAGTCGACTTTAATATACCCCTCGTAGCGCTCGATGGCCTGTTCCAAATCTTTGGCGGTTTCCATGCTGCCTCTAGTGGCTTAGGCGGCTGAGCAGGTCTTGCAATTGCGGGTATAGCGCGTGTGCCTTGGGCATACGCCGCGCCGCGTGCGCGAACATGGCGCGTGCCTCGGCCGGTTTTTGTAATTGGAGCAACGCCAGGCCGCTGTGAAAATGGGCGAGGAATTCACCGGGTTGGTCGAGACCCGGCTTCCAGGTTGCCAGCGCCTCCTGTGGCCGCTGCGCCGTCAATTGCGTCAAGCCCAATTGAAACCGCGCGAGGACGTTTTGGGGGTTGATCGTCAAGCTTTGCTGGAAGTATTCGATAGCCCGGTCGAGCAGGCCGATTTGCGCGTAAATCGCCGCCAGCATGCCCACGGCTATCTCATGTTTAGGATCGGAGGCAAGGAGAGATTTGAGGTGAACAATGGCCTGTTCAAAATCGCCTTGTTTGGCAAAACGCGTCGCTAACACCAGGTCTTTATCGGGATCCGCTTTATTTTCTGAGGACATATTAAAATACTAATAATCTTCCAACCTAAACGCTATGGTTGAGTCTTGTCAAGCAATAAAAAATTCCTCTTACCTTAAGCTTATTTTTCGATCTCTGAACAAATGCGGGTGTAGCTCTATAGTGCAAAGGAGATGGATCCACCGATGCCCCAGGCGGGACTGCCGTCGGTGAAGCCTTTAACAAGGTATCCGAGAATCTTGCGTTTATCGTCGATTTTCTTGCTGAAATACGCAACTGCTTCTCGTGGCTGGGCGTTGCCAGAAATGCTCGCCTCCCGATAATCATATATCAGGCCGGTAGTTAAGTTAGTGTCCCATTTATACCCACCGCCCAGGGAAAAATACCAAATATCATTGAATTCTATGCCAGGCGGGTCTCCTAGATACTTACGTCCGACGGTGCCGAAGACGACTAGCCTGCCGAAAGCTTTTGCGAGATCGGACTGCCACGCATAATCGTTTTCGCCGGTGCCCAGGCCTTTAGTTTCATCCGCCGTAGCGAGCTTCATCTTCAGCGTCAGATCGATCAGCGGCCAGGAGCCGTAACCCGGAACCAAGTTATAGGTAGCGGCCGCCACTATATCACCCAGACCAGACCGCGTAGTGACGCCCCCTTTGGCGATGATTAAGGAATCGCCGGCGCTAACGCCCGTCGCGGGTCCCTCGATCCTTAGATAGGGGACGGTAAGCGCCAGGGCGAATTTTTCTTTTTGGTACTTAATGGATATGGGCAAATACCAGATGTTTGTTTTAGTCTCCCGCCCATAATCGCCGGTACTATAGTCAAGCCCGAGCGAAAGCGTGAGGCTGCTCGGCTCGGCGGCATACGCCGCAGCGCCCCACGGAAGCAGGGCGACCGCGGCGGCGAGACGCATGCGCCGTAGCGGGTTGGTATTGATAAGCTATCCTTTGCTGCCGCGGCTTATTTTCGATTACCCCGGCCGGGGTGGTCCAGGCGTTCGGGGCGGCCAAGTTCAAGCCTTTCCGGACGCTCGGGACGCGCTAGGCTGGGCATTTCAGGCCGTTCCAGGCCTGCGTTGCCCTCCGCCTTTTCAGGCCCGTTCGCGTTAGAAGCAGCGGACTCCGCGGAGGGTTCCGCCGTATCGGCAGGCGAAAGAACGTGTTTTTCAATAAAACGTTGTTGATTGGCCTCCACCCGTCCCTGTGCATTTCCCAGGCCCTGCGACTGTGGCTGCTGGGCGGCATTGTTTTCCAACACCGCTTTCGCTTTCCCTAGCGGAATACGCGTGTGAATGGGCTCGTTGTTGGTTTGGGCTAGTGCGGTGCTTCCCCATAGGAGCGCAGCACAAATACCCCCGATTGGGATCAGTTTTGTAGACATGTGTACCCCCTTGGCGCAAAAGATCTCCGTCGCTGCACAGATGTGAGCGTTTGGCATTGACGGTGGCTTGTTTAGACGGACGAAAACGCCCGTCGCCCCAAAAATGAATCCCCGCTGGTCAGCGTTGCTATTTAGTAAAAGCTGTTGTCCTTTTTGTTATCGGGGTTTCACTTTAGTAATAAGAGGTATAGCAGATCGGCGCACATTTTCAATGTTGGCGATAAGTGCGCTTAATTTATTGAAAAATAAGGTATTTGGACGGATAAGGACATGAACCAGCACTTGCAGCCCTAAACAATTTTTAAAATCTGTGGATATATTAGCCTTTAAATGAGCTGGATATCGGGTACAACTAGGAGGAGCAATGGCACCTATCATCGGCGGTTTCGACACGGGGTTATTGGACAGTTCGTTGTGCCTGAACACCAGGTCTTTATTGGAATCCGCTTTATCTTCTGAGGATAACATAATGAAAATTAATGATATTCCTCGTGTCCGGCGTTACTCCAAGCTAAACGCTATTGCGGAATCTTGTCAAGCAATAAAAATTTTCTCTTACCCCTAAACTTATTTTTCAATCTTTGGATAACTTATGTATGTAAGTAGACCGGGTTAGCCGCGGGGTGATTCTGAGGCGAACTCATTTTAGTTAGTTTTTAGTTAATCTAGGACGGGACACATATGGCCACCATCATCGGCGGATTCGACACGGGGTTATTGGACAGTTCGTTGTACCAGCTAAATCGCAACGACCGCACGCGCACCGGCGTGGAGGGGCACGAGGAAGAGCTGTACGTCAACGTCAGTAACGGCAATCTGATCATCCGCCATCTCGACGCCTTCCTGCCTTCGGAGGGCGAGGATTTCACCCTCCTTCGCACCTATAACAGCCGCGGCAGCTGGAATCAGAACGTCGGCCAGGGCTGGGCGATCAACACCATTGCGCTCGATCTCTCCCAGATCACGAGCAATATGATCACCCTGATCAACGCCGACTCCAGCCGTTTCTTGTTTACGCCCGACGCCACCGGCGTCTTCCGCTCGGTGGATGGGCCCGGGGCCTACGAGACCATCACCCAGAACAAGAGCGCGAAGACTTTTACCTTAGTCCAGTCCGATCAGAGCGTGTTGACGTTCGACGGCAACGGCAATCTGCTCCAAAGCCAGGACACCAACGGCAATCTCATTCAATACCTGCGCCAGGCCGGCAAGATCACCCAGATCAAGGACGACACCGGCCATGTCATCAATTATATCTACAGCGGCCAGAACTTAAGTCAGATCACCGACGAGACCGGGGCGGTGCTGGTGAGCTACGCCTATGGCCAGGGGTTGCTGGCGCAGGTGACCGACCGCTCGGGGCACGTCACCCGGTATCTGTACAACTCTGACGGCACGATCTTGAGCGTGACCCTGCCTCAATCCGGCACCGAGGCCACGCGCCAGTTGCAATTCACGTATACCTTGGACACCACCGACACCACCGGCAAGACCCGCACCGTGAGCGCGATCACCGACGCCGAAGGCAACCGCACCACCTTCACGTACGCCTTCAACCGCGACAACTTTAGTAAATTTCTGGGCGGCACCACCATCATGGTCAACGCCTTGGGCGTGGCGCGCACCGAGTCCAACGCCGCCGAGTTTGTCCAATGGCGGCTCGCCAACGGCTTCTACCAGCTGTGGGACCCGGGCCGCTACACCACCGACCCGGCCTATGCCGCCCAGGCCAACGCCATCCGCCTGCGCCACACCACGCTCTACACCTATAACGCCCACGGCGAGCTGCTGACGGTCACCGAGCCGCGCAATTTTACCACGCACTACCAATACGACGCGTTGGAGAACTTGATCACGGTGATCGACGCCAATGCCGACGCCATTACCCAGAGCGACGATCCCTACTTCCGCGATCTGCGCAGAGACTTCGGCTATGTGAACAGCTTGACCGGGCAGGGCAAACTGGTGTCGGAGCTCACCGCCAGCGACATCGCCGCACTGCAAGAGCGCTTTACCACCCATTTGGAGTATGACGGCCACGGTAATCTCATCAAGCGCACGGACAACGCCGACAACGTCACCAGCTACACCTACACCCCTTTTAATAAGCTGGCCACCCAGACCGCGGCCATGGGCAATGCGCTCGTCACCTCCGACGACGCCTTCTACCAGGACAAGCGCAAGCAATTGGGCTATATCGACCCCACGACCGGCGCCGGCAAGCTCGTGGCGCAACTGACCGCGGCGGAGATCCAGGCGATCCTGGCGCTCTTCACCGCCAGCTACAGCTACGACGCCAAGCAAAACTTGATCGAAATCAAAAGCCCGGGCGGGGATCTTACCCGCTTTGCCTACGACAGCTTCGGCAACCAGGTACAAAAGACCGTTTTCCTCGATCAGACCGATCTCGTGACCCTGGCCAAGCAACAGGTGACCCAGTACTTCTACGACGCCTTCGGCAACAACATCAAGACCATCGACGCCGAAGGCAACACCACGTTCGCGAGCTTCGACCACTTCGGCAACCGCACGAGCTTTACCGATGGCCGCAGCGGGGTGACCACCTACACCTACGACAACGACAACCGCCTGTTGACCGTCACCGACCCCGAAGGCCACGTCACCGTCAACAGCTACGATTCGGTGGGTAACCGCATCAGTATCAAAGACGCCAACGGCCACAGCGTGATCTACGTCTACGACCGCAATAACATGCTGATCACCGTCACCGATCCCTCCGCCAGCGGCAACACCGCGCAGGACCGCGTCACTCGCTACGCCTATGACGTGGTGGACAACCGCACCAGCGTCACCGACGCCGAGGGCCGCACGACGACTTACGGCTACCGCGAAGACAACCGCATGGTCACCGTAACCACCCCGGTCGTGACCGGCGCCGACGGCCTCCCCACGCAATTTACCACCACCTATGCCTACGACGGCGTGGGCAACCGCATCACCGTCAAAGACCACAACGG
>WNFG01002001.1_pt1 | contig 25379 bp, 24 predicted proteins | sample 5400431 | NCBI WGS metagenome assembly WNFG01 (sample SAMN13153346, study PRJNA577476) | soil metagenome | isolation source: 120 cm saprolite under Douglas fir tree site 2 hole 3 replicate 2 | place: USA:California | collected 2015-04-18 | reverse complement strand
CGGTCCTTGGGGACGACCCCTTCTTCTATTGGACTCTTTGCTTTTCACGCCTGTCACGTCGCCCGAATCATTACACGATTTGGTTGCGTGTGTCATGTGCATAATTCCCTAAATAATCGGAATTATATACTCGATACGTAAAAAGAAGAGGGTTGTGGCCCCGTCCAATGGCAAACCAGGGAGGATTCTCCAGCGTCTCGAACGCGGGAGGCTAGGTTTGAACGATGTTGGCCTTTATTGCCTTGTCGGTTAATTTTGGGGCGAAAAGGGGAAAGCGCCGGCTGTGCCCCCCATTAGAGACACTACACCGGCGCCTAATCTGTTCGCGAAGCGGGGCTTGCGGCGGATCGCTTACTTGCGAGGAAGGACAGAGTCCTTCATAGCCTTCCCCACGCGAAACTTCAGGGTCGTCTTCGCGGGAATCTGAATCGTCGCTCCCGTCGCCGGATTACGGCCCTCGCGCGCCTTTCGCTCTGAGCGAACCAGTTTTCCGAAACCCGGGAGCACAAACTCTCCGCCAGATTTCACTTCCGACGTTGCCAAGCTCGCAAGGTCGTCGAAGAACTGTTTCACTTGAGCGCGCTTCATTCCGGTCCGCTCCGCAAAATGATTAAAGACCTCAGACTGGGTCATGCGCTTCCTACCTGCTGCAGTGCTGGTCGCCATGTGTGGTATCCCACCTCCAAAACGTCAACAAAATGAGAAAACTTTCGCAATGACATATACCACAGACCAAGCCCAAAGTCTGCTAAAAATCGCTAGTTTTTGGCCTTTTGGTGAAAAAAACTAAAGGTGGATACCGCGGGAGCGACCATCGACGGAAGGGTTGAATGCGTTTTGGTCGGGGCGAGAGGATTCGAACCTCCGACCTCTCGGTCCCAAACCGAGCGCACTACCAGGCTGTGCTACGCCCCGATGCCTCTCCGATCTAACGCTGCGATCGTCGCGGTAAGAGACCCGCCATTCTAGTCAGCGCCGGACGCAGCGGTCAAGCTTAGCAAATACGCGCGCGTCGCCGCGAGCGCGTACGCTCGGTGACTGATCTGATTCTTGATTTCTGGTTTCATTTCAGCGAAGGTCAAGTCGCCTCCGTTGGGAATGAATACTGGATCGTAACCAAAGCCTCCAGCGCCACGCGCAGCCAAAGCAATTCGCCCCTCGCATTTGCCCACCGCTACGTTGAGAATCTCGCGGTGGCTGTCGGCGATCACGACTGCCGAAACGAAACGGGCTGACCGCTTCGATTGATCGACGAACGCGAGTGCAGCCAGGAGCGCCTCGATTCGCTCCGCGTCCGCAGCGGGCTCTCCGGTGTATCGTGCGGAACGCACTCCCGGAGCGCCACCAAGCGCGTCTACCTCCAAACCGGAGTCGTCCGCAAGTGTCAGCAGGCCAGTTTGAGCTGCGTACCCAATCGCCTTCAGCGATGCGTTTTTCACGAACGTAGTACCAGTCTCAACGATGGGCTCGATGGCAGGGAAGTTCCGAAGATCGAAAAGCGCGAAAGGCAAATCTGACAAAAGTAGTTGAATCTCGGCGCGCTTTCCTTCATTGCTCGTAGCAATGAGCAAATGCCTGGGAGCATTCACCGTGCGTTCTCCGGCACAAATCTAATGGCGAGAGAGCCGAACACACCAAAAGCGGATCTGGAAGTCCATTCAAACCCATTCTCTTTCAAAACGGTGACGCTAACAGCGTATGGTAAAGACCGCGATGCTTGGTCGATGCTGGAAGCATTAGTCGAGAAGGCGGACCTTTCTGACTGAGAGAAGAGTTCGACAAAGGAGATGGCAGGGCGCCGATCGTCGGTAAACGTCAGGACGATGATCGGCAGCGAGTTGTCGATGAGTCGTTGCGATCGTCGGTAGGCATCAACTGAAGCCAGGGATTGAGTCTGTGCCCTTGCCTGTAGACAATGTCGTACTGTGTCACCCGTTCCGGTGAGAAAGTGGTCGTCAGCGAAACTTGCAGCAAAGTTGTCAGAGCTTGAAAGCATAAGCTCGGCGTCGCCCACAGTCTCTGTCTTCGCGGTTGGCCCAAGTCTCTGCTGGGCAAGCTTGCGAAGGCTCGGTCGATCAAATGCGCCGGCGACCAGCACCGAAGGGGCGTTCTCTTCCAGTCGAATGGTGGCCATCCGAGTTCCGACTGCACTGACAAAGGTGTCCGGATCGTTGATTCCATACGGAGGGAAGAGGCTGCGCAGGAGGGGACGTGCCGCGATTGCTCCGACGACATCGGCATGCGACGAAACCGTGGCGTTAACATCACGCCACAACCTTTCGACGTCGCGAAAATGGTAGACCGAGACGGAATAAACATCGGGTGGAACAAAGGCAATCTCATTCGAAGGGCTTCGATCCTCGGGGACGGCACTGCCGCGAAGCTTATCCGCGACACCTTCGGATAGTTGAAGAAAGCAACGATCTTCAGCTCTGCCGTCCGTAAAGCGCGAAGTCCACGCGAAGCCTTCGATTAGGTTTGAGAAAATACTACCGAAGATTGGCGCAATCGTTGTTGCGTTTTGATTGGAACTAAAAAGATAGAGCGCCCACGTCTGTAGAATCGGCTTGACGCCGGCCTTGGAGACAAAGCCGAATAGCCCTGCGCCGGAGGCGTCTACTTGCACGCGCGCATGTTCGAGTTGCTGGTTTCCAAGAAGCGATGCGCGCTTTCCCCTGCGCGCGTCGACGCAGCGCATTACTGAAGATTCATCGTTGCCGACAATGGCAACTGTGCCCACGAATGCGAGAGTGATATGACGGGCTCCATCTGAGGATGACCATTCAGTGAGATCGACACCATCAATCTGCTTTCTTAAGAGTGACGGCTGGCCGTGAGCGCGAGCGAAGTCTTCAACGTGCCGTTCCAGAGTCGGCCGCATTCGTCTTTGCGTGGTGTGCGTCTCAATGATCAGAGTAGTGAGCGGCTTTATCTTCAAAGTTGCATCGGCTTCGGTCTCCTCAACACCGGTGAATACGATTGCAAATTGAGAGCGAGCGAATAGAATAGAGTCATCCGATCCGATTCCGGTCCATCGCGCCAGTCGAATCAACCAGCGATTGGGCAGAAGGGTCGATCTCGCTCCAAGCGGAGCGGCCAATTTTGTCCAGGCTTCAGATGATCCAATACCGTCGGCCAGATCGACAAGATCGTCGGCTTCCACAAATGCAACGCAATCGGCCGGCACGTAGACCGCCATGTCTACGCGACGGGGCCAGTTCCAGTAGAGCCAGCCAGCGATGACTGTCAGAGCGAAACCGGCGACCAGAACACGTGTGCGGCGAGAGATTTTCAAAGCAGCGCATCGTAAACTGAGAACGGGCAGGTAGCAAATACACCACGCCCTCTTCTCGGAGCAGTTGAGCTAGGTCTATTGCCCCCAAGGAGGACGAAACTCCGAGAGCTTGCGCGAGGAGATTGGCTCCAAGAACAAACCTAGCCGACGAGAAATTACCTGCGCGGGAAAATGGGAGGGGTCCCGAAAAGCCGCACAAACTCGATTACAACACCCTTTGTCGACAAGGAGTTAAAAGATACAAAATAGTATTTGACATGTCTGGAGCGGTGTTGTAGCCTAGCTTCGGCGGTTGAGCGTCGGGTCTGATTCGAATGACCCCGTTCTTTTAGCCATCTGCCGAAACCAGTTGACGGCAGCAAACCCGCCGAAAAAGTCGCCCCACCCTTCACTGAAAACGCGAAGTCTCCAAAGACACTCTCGGTAAATCGCAATGAAGAAAGCAAGGTACGCCTGTCCAGTGAAACTCGTCCGCGCACGGTTTTCCCGAGCCCGTCGCGCCCGCGCCCGGCTACGACGCCAGCGCATTTTGATGTTTAAGATCGCGAGGAACCATTCATGATGTGGAACAGTGTGAAGAAAAGCATGGTCGGAGTTGACATCGGCTCAAGCTCGGTGAAGACCGTCGAACTCCAGGGCAAGAATAACGACTACCAGCTAGTGAGTTTAGGTTACGAAGCGCTGCCGCCGGATTCGATCGTGGACGGTCAGATCATGGAGTTGAACTCTGTGTCGAACGCGATTGGAAGCATCTTTAACGAGCATAAGATCAAGACCACAAAGGTAGCCGCCGGAGTTAACGGGCATTCGGTTATCGTTAAGAACATCGTCCTGCCGCAGATGACTGACGATGAGCTCCAGGAATCGTTTGCGTGGCACGCAGAGGAACATATTCCTTTCGACATCTCGGATGTCAATCTCGATTATCACGTCACTGGAACCTCAGCCGATGCGATTCACGTGCTGATGGCCGCCTGCAAGCGTGACAAGATTGCCAACGTAAAGCAAGCAATCCAGCTTGCCGGCAAACAGCCCGCGATAATCGACGTCGATGCGTTTGCACTTCAGAACTGTTACGAGCTGAACTACGACCCGCAGGCCGGCCAGGTTGTGGCCTTGCTGAACATCGGCGCTTCGACGACGAACATTAACATTCTAAATGGCGCGCGATCGGTCTTTACGCGAGACGCCACGTTTGGTGGAAACCAATACACTTCACTGCTCCAAAAGGAACTGGGCTTGACGTTTGATCAGGCCGAGCGAGTGAAGCGCGGCATGCCAATGCCAGAAGGTTCCGAGCCTCGAGACATCGAACCAATTCTCGACACGGTCTCTGACATCCTGGCCCTCGAAATTCAGAAGACGATGGATTTCTACCGCGCGACCGTCGAGGATGGCGAGTCGGCCGTGCAGAAGATTTTAGTTTCCGGTGGCGGTTCGAAGCTGAAAGGTCTGGTGGAGTTTCTGGCCAGACGCTTCGAGATCCCCGCGGAAGTATTCGATCCGTTTCGAAAAATCCGCGTTGACTCGCGAGGTTTCGATCCGGAGTACATGCGCGAAATTGTTCCTGAGATGGCCATTGCAGTCGGCCTGGCGCTGAGAGGAGTTGACGTCCGGTGATCAAAATTAACCTTTTAGAATCGGTAACTGATCGTCCCACCGGCGTAGCGTTTGTTGAGGACAGAGTCTCCAGCACACGTACGCAGACGTTCCTGCTGGTCCTGACTGTAATGGCGCTCCTGGTGCTCGGCATGGGGTTCGACTATGTCAGCGCGAACTCTGCGCATGACACAGCCACCAAAGAGCTGGAGAAGGAACGCCGCATCAACGAGCAGATGAACGCGGTCAAACGTGAGCAGGCGGATCTGGAAAAGAAGATCGCCGACATTAACTTTCGCATCGACGCGATTCAAAAGCTGCGCGCTTCGCAGCAGGGGCCCAGCGCTGTGCTTGCTGAAATCAAGGCTCGCTTTGACAGCGTCCCGGGTCTCTACCTGAAGAGCGTGGAGCAGAAAGATGCCGAGCTAATCATCAAGGGCGAATCGCCAAACGAAGCCTCGGTGACGCGCTTTGGTCAGAGCATGGAATTCTCTTCCGGGCTCTTTACCAACCTGAACATCGAGACGCAGCGAGAAATACCGCAGACAGCGAGCAAGGGCACGAGTGGCGCCGCCGTCGCCGCGCAGCAGGATCCGAACTTGCCGCAGCCTGAAGTTGTGGCGTTTACGATTAAGTGCAACTACGCGCGCAATGGCTCGCAGCAGAATACCAACCCGACGCCCGCTCCGGCGAATCATGTCGCCAAGAACTAACTGACGGCAAACAACAGGAAAAGATCATGAGAATTGGAAACATCAACAGCCTTCCCTGGTACGCCCGGTTCAGCATCTTCGCGGCGATGGCTCTCATCGTCTATGCCGGCTTCTGGTACTTCGTCACCCGCGGCACGCGGAAAGAAACCCGTAACCTGGTCGACCAGATTAAGGTCCTGCAAAAGGCCAACACTGAGGCGCAGATTGCCTCGCAGCGGTTGATTGAGTTCAAGGCGTCTTACAGGAGCAAGCAGGAGCAGCTGGAAGAGCTGAAGGCGTTACTGCCTGAGCAGCGTGAGCTGACGAAAGTCCTCGAAGGTATCCAGGACCGCGCGCGCGCGACCAGCATTTCGTTGCGAAAATTCGCGCCTAAGGATGACGTGCAGCAGGACTTCTACAGCGGCAAACGGATTGACGTGGCCGTTCAGAGTTCGTTCTCAGGCCTGCGAAAGTTCTTCGATCAGATGGCGCACTACCAGCGCATCGTCTCGATCACCAACTTCGAAATCAAACAGATGGACAAGCAGGGGGCGGACAAAACGGTCGAAGCCCGCTTTGACCTGACTGCTTATTACGTCTCGAGTGAGAAACTGCAAAAGCAGAACACGGCCCAGCCCGGCCAGCCCGGTGCACCGCAAGCGGCGCAACCTGCGGCTGTCAACCAGGCCGTTAACCAGGCCGTCGCGCCGAAATAGTGCCGAATCGCGGCTTTGAATAGGAAGAAACAAGATGGATGACAAACTGAAAATTCGCTACCTGGTTTCGACTGTGTTGATCTCGTGCGTAGTGTTGTTCGCCGGGTTAACCGCGACTGCATCCGCGCAGGAACCAAGCGTCGCGGCAAAGCCTGAGACTAACGTGAAGAGTTCTGGCCGCGATCCTTTCAAGAAGTTCGAGCCGGCGCGCAGAGTGAAATCGGCGCTCGCCAAACTCGAGCCGCCGTCTATTCAAGTGCGCATCGATCGTTATCGTGCGCAAAAGTTGGCCGCCGCGAATGCGCATGTGTCGCCGCCAAAGCCGACGACCGCGTTGCTGCTTAACGAAATGCAGGTGACCGGCATTTTTCACACGCCTCGAGGCTGGTCCGCAATGGTCGAAGCCACGCCGTTCAATCCTAAACTCTCTTATGTGATCTATCCGGGTGAAATCTTCTTTGACGGTCAGTTAGTAGCAATCGAAGAAGGCCGTTTAGTGTTTCGCCGCGACATTATGTGGAGTGACGGACGGCGCGAGAAATCAGTGGAGGTCAAGCCTCTGCGTGAGCCGAGTCCCGTCGAAGCCATGACGGCCGCCAAAGCGGCCCCTGCCAGTGCGCCGGCCACCGAGGTTGAGAAACCAGCCGCGCCGGTAAAGCAATAACTAACAATTTCTGGCCCGCCATCCGGCGAAGACCTTTCGCCTAAATGCGGGCATGATGCGTGAACGATTGATCGATGCGAACTTAGGGCACTGGCCAATCGCTTCATTTTTTTGACAACCAATGACTGAGCTGCCGTAGAGTGCGGCGCGCGCTTTGAGTGTTCGTTGTCCGGCATTTCGAGCGAGCGCGTGGCGGAAGTTCAATCTGTCCCTGAGGAGGGAACAATGCTTAACCAGTTCCATAAATTTGCAGCCGTCAAGACATGCGCGCTCGCATGTATCGCCGGACTAACGCTTAACACGTTCGCCTTCGCCGGCATTTCACCGGCGGGGGTCGATAAGTCGGCGGTCTTTCGTTCGTCGAGCATGACCCGCGAACAGAATCCGTCGCCGTCGCCAACTCCGGCACGGCCCGGAATGTCGCCCGCCAGAGACAACCAGGCGAAGCAGGCTGATCAGGGCCGTCAATACGGCCAGTCTGGATTTGTTGGCGAGCCGATCAATCTGAACGTGGTCAACGCCGACATCCGCGACATCCTGAACTACATCACTGAGCAGTACGGCATTAACTTTGTCATCGACAGCTCAGTCGGCGCGGTCCCCGTTACAGTCAATGTACAGGACGTGCCGTGGAACTATGCGTTGGATGCGCTGCTGCATGCGAACAAACTGGGCGCTGAAGTGAGTGGAAACATTCTGCGTGTCGCGACTTCGGAAACGCTGGCCAAAGAGGCCGACACCCAGAAGGTCATCAGCGATGCGCGGCTCGATAACTCGCAATTGGTTACCGAGTTCCTGCGTTTGAACTACGCTCGGGCTTCGGGCACGTTGGCCCAGGCAGCCGGCTCGACCGGCGGCTTCTCGGGCGGCGCAACGAATCTCAGCTTTAGTGGCGGCGCCGGCGGTGACGCCACTGGCGGCAGCGGCGATCAGGGCATCCTTCCGATCATCAAGCGACGTCTTTCCCGGCGTGGCTCGATCGAAGTCGACGGCCGCAGCAACACGCTGATCATCACAGACGTCAGAGAGAACATCGCGGCGATTCGACAGCTCGTTACGATTCTGGATCAGCCGGAACCCCAGGTTGAGATCGAGACGCGCATCGTGATCGCGCAGCACAGTTTCAGCAAAGATCTCGGCGCGCAGCTTTCGATGGGCGTGGCGAATTTTGGCCGTGGCGGCCTCGCGAACATCTCTTCGCTTCCTGCGACGAGTAGTCAGACCGGCGGTTCGGGCACCGGCACCAGCGCGCTGACCAGCGGACCGAATCCCTTTGGTGTATTTGGCGGATTGGCCGGGACGAAGCAGCCATTGGATAACCTGCGCTCGGCGGCGGCGACCACGATCATCGGATTGACCACCGGCCTCATCGGCTCAGCCCAGATCAGTGCTTTGATCAGCGCGGCTGAAACCCGGGGCGAAGTTAAGACAGTGGCGACTCCGCGAGTGACTGCTCTGAACAATCGTCCCGCGCAGATCGAGAGCGGATCGCAGATTCCCGTGCAGACAACTCAAGCAGGAGCAGCTGCCGGCGGCACCGCGGTCATTACTACGACTTTCGTTTCCGTTCCCCTGCGTCTTTCAATTACGCCACAGATAACTGACGCGGGCACGGTCATCCTCCGCGTGACGATCGAAAACAACACCGTGAACACCGGCATTGCCGTCGGTGGCGTTCCCGGCATCGACACCCAGCGCATGCAGTCGGAAGTGATGGTTCCAGATGGCGGAACTACCGTGATGGGCGGAGTCCTCTCGGATCAAGAGAGCACCACGCGCCAGCGCACGCCCGGTGCGGCCAGCATTCCGATCATTGGCAACATGTTCAAGCGCAAGCAGGTGGCGAACAACTCAACCGAGATTCTGTTCTTCATCACGCCGCACATCTATCGGCCTGATTACTTTGGCCGTCCGACTTCGACGACGCCGGCCCAGGGCCCGCGCTCGACCAGCGTCCCGCAACCCGTGCCGCTAGGCAATCCAGGGACGAACACGCCGACGCCGACTGAGTTGCAGCAGCAGGAAAGAAACCCGCAGACAGGTCCTCAGACTCAGCCGACCCAACCGGCCACTAACCCGGCAGGCGCGGCCCGTCCCGGAGCTCTCGGTGGAGGGCAGAAGCCTCAGCGGTAGTTTTAGTCCGATACCACCTGCACGAGCGGGTGCGTCACGGTGACGACCATGTTCAAAGAGTCTCTTCAATCCATCGTCGAAAAAACCGACGGCAGCCTCGGCGCCCTGATCATGGGCGCCGACGGTTTGCCCGTCGAGAAGTTCTTCACGGAAGCAGGCGAAGACGCGAACCTCGATGTCGCGGCCGCCGAATTCACCTCGCTGATTCGCAGCGCCGGCAAGTCCGGCAAGGACTTGGATCTCGGCGAGCTTTGCGAGTTGGTCGTTTCGCTCCGCAAAGTCACGCTCGTGATGCGACTCTTCAACCGCGACTATTTTGCGGTACTGGCATTGAAACCGGACGGCAACCTCGGCCGCGGACGATATGAATTGAGAAAGGCTGAGTTAGTTCTGGCGAAAGAGTTCGCTGTCTAAGAGATATCTAAACTTTGCTTAAGACTCAACGGCTCGCTGGCTTCGTCAGCGAGCTGTTTAGTTTTAGCGGCACTTTCGCAATCAGATGATAAAGTATCGTGCGTCTCTGCCAATCGATTTCGATCTAAAAGGAGTTGCGATATGGATCCCGATCCGATGCAGTTTGTGGAAGAAGACGCCGACAAGAAAGAGTCCGAAGCGACTAAAGCAAGAAAATCCAAAGCCCACCTGAACACCATGGTCGCGATTTCGGTCGCGTTACTCGCTACCTTCATGGGAATTTGCAAGGTCAAGGACGACAACATCGTGCAGGCCATGCAGCAGGCCCAGGCCGATAAGATCGATAACTATTCGTGGTATCAGGCTCGGAATATTCGTGAAGAAGTTGCGAACGCCACCGTCGCGCAGTTAACCGCCCAGTCAGCCGCAGCCCCATCGCAGGCTAAACCTGTCTTCGAGGATAAGATCAAAGCTTACCAGGCCCTTGCTCAGGAGCAGGCGGAGAAAAAGAAGACACAGCAAGCCGACGCCGACAAGGCTGATCAGACTTACAACCAACTTAATTTTCATGATGATCAGTTTGATCTCTCGGACGCGATGCTGGCGCTGGCGATCTCGCTCTTGGCGGTGACGGCCTTGACTCAGAAGCGTTGGCTCTTTGTGCTGGCGATGTTCCCTACGTTGTTCGGCGTCGTGATGGGCCTGGCCGGACTTTTTGGTTGGCACATCCATCCGGACGCGCTGACGAAATTGTTATCTTAGGGCAGGCGAGTGCGCTGCGCTCATGCGCCTTCACAGAATATTCACGGCGCGGGCGGCCAGTAGAACGATCACGGTCAGAGAAATGATCGATTGGAGCATCATCAGCACTTTGCCCCAACGCGCCAGCACCGGAACATCAGTTGGGGAAAAAGCGGTGCTGGTGTTGAAGGCGATGAAGAGGTAATCCACAAAGTTTGGCGACCATGTGTGTTGCCCTGCCGCGATCTTTTCCTCCGGCGGCATCGTCATCTGGGGGAAAAGAAACGCGCCGTCAGGATGGCCCGAACGCGATTCGCGCCCGTGCGGGCCCCCGGCATCCAGACGCCAGTACCACAAAGCAAACACCAGCACGTTCGTGGTCCACAGAGCCGCAGCCGAAATCAAGAGTTGCGTGGGTGATTCTTTGTGGGAAGGCAATGCGGCGATCAGCAGCGCGACCGACGCAATCATTCCGAGAGTCACCAAACCCGTGACCGTGAATCCCAGAACCCGGTTGAGACTATGCTTTCCTGCGCGATGCGAAATGACTGTGGGAACGAGTAGCGCGATGATGACTACGGGAAACAGCCAGCGCGGACCAATGATCAGATAGGGAGGCAGCGCGAGGTACAGGCCGCCCACCGCCAACACCGCAATGGCGGCCGGCCAACGAGGTTCCGGGTCCCATCGATCGTGTTCAGTGCTCATGGAGTCCAGCCTCTCGGGTCTGGCGCTGATTAAACCTCCAAAGGCGCGCAATGTAAACGCGATGGCAGTAGGTAGAACAACTAATCGCTCTAGTATCGGACTATTCCTGCACCCCTCACCAAACCATCCGGCAAAGAATGCTGCGGATGTTGCGCGGACACTCTGGCATCGTGATTGCGAACAGTGAGCGGTAAGCACTGGGCAGGGGAAGCAGGAGCCACTGATGCAAATGGAACTCGCAATCAACACCAAACCCTTCCGCGATGCCGAGCGAGAGCAGACAAGTATCTTAGCCCCGCTAGAAAGAGCGGCCCTGCGGGGACTCGCACGCCGCATGCCCGCCTGGGTGAATTCGGACCACCTGTCAATCCTGGGGTTGGCCGGTATGGTCCTGGCCGGCGTCTGCTACGCCGCGAGCAAGCACAATCCGCTGATGCTGCACCTCGTGAATGTCTGCATTTTCTTAAACTGGTTCGGCGATAGCCTGGACGGAACGCTGGCGCGATATAGAAATCGGCAGCGTCCGCGCTATGGATTTTACGTGGACCACATCATAGATACCTTCGGCGCGGTGTTCTTGATTTTCGGCCTCGCGCTCTCGGGTTATATGAGCGAGCGCGTTGCCGCAGGCGTGCTTACGGTCTTTTTCATGCTGGCCATCAACTCGTATCTAGCGGCCTATGCGCTCGGCGTGTTCAAGATCTCCCAGTGGAAAATGGGCCCTACCGAGATGCGTTTGCTCCTTATGATCGGCAATGTTTTCCTGATCTACCATCCGCGCGCTTATCACCAACGCTATCTGCTCTATGACATCGGCGGAGTCATAGCCATTATCGGGATGTCACTAATTCTGGTCGTCTTGACGATCCAGCACACGCATGCCCTCTACAAATTGGAGCGTCTGCCTAAGCAGTGACGGCAAGGTCTGCGATTGTCGGCCTAACGGATTAGCGTTCGATGATTCACTTCATAAGGTTCAATGTGGTCGGCGTGCTCGGGTTTGCTCTACAATCCGGCGCGCTTTTTGCTCTTACGCACCGCGAACATCCCCTGGGTTATCTGGCGGCGACCGCCGCGGCGGTCGAGTTGGCAGTGCTAAATAATTTTGTCTGGCATCAACGGTGGACGTGGAGCGACCGGCCTTCTGCCACAACGGGGGAGACACTGCGCCGGTTGGCAAAGTTCAACATAACTAATGGAGCGGTTTCGATAACCGGCAATCTGGTCCTGATGAGCATTCTGGTAGGACGCCTGGGTCTGCCAATCGCAGGCGCCAACCTGGCCAGCGTGGTGGCGTGCTCAATATGCAATTTTTTTCTCGCCGATCGAATCGCGTTTTATGTGAACAAGAATCGGCAGAGAGCGTAGCCGCTAAGGGATTCGTAGATCCGACCGGATCATTTTCCATTTCTCATTTAACATTTTTCATTCGCCATTTGCTGTATTTATTTAGCGTTGCTTCGTGTCTTTTCGTGGATCGTCCGCTTGGCTAAGAAATGAAGAACGATCCGCGAAATCACACGAATCGACACGAAGGATGGCCAATATGAAGAGATGAATGGAAAGGGTCCGGCACTCTGTGGGGCGCGCCGCACTCCAAGTCACCCCGTCCCCGGCGGCATCTTCACGCTCGGCATGCCGCGGAGAATAATTCTTTGTCGGCGCGCGACGCGTTTGGGATTTACTTGTGGATTGAAGACGGTGCGGGGGTTGGGAATCATCGCGGAGAGAAACGCGGCTTCGCGCGCGTTTAAGTTGGCCGCCGGCTTGTGAAAGTAGTATTGCGAAGCGGCCTCTGCCCCATACACGCCATCGCCCCATTCAATCACATTCAAATAGAGTTCCAGGATGCGACGCTTTGAGAGATTGCGCTCCATGAAATAAGTGATGATTGCTTCCTCGCCTTTGCGCATGAACGAGCGCTGGCTGGAAAGATAAAGGTTCTTCGCGAGCTGCTGCGAGATCGTCGAAGCGCCCCGCCTGAAGTCCGGCATGTTCGGCATCCACGAATCATTCTCGCCTTCCTGCCTGGCTTCCTTCTCCGCTTCTTTCTGCGCCTGGTCATACGCGCGCTGAATCGCTTCGTAGTCAAAGCCGTGATGGGTGGCAAAGTTTGTGTCTTCGCCGGCCAGCACCGCGCGTTGGAGTTGCGCCGAAATCTTTTCCAGGGGCATCCAGATCTGCACGCGCCTGGGCGTGACCCCGTTGTCGCGAGCTTCGCGGTTGCGCGTCTCGATCATCGAAGTCGTGGCCGGATTCTGATCGCGCAGCGCCGAGACGCTGGGAAGAGTTGCCACCTCAAAAGCCATAACACCCAGAGCGATGCCGGTGATGGCGTAGAGCGTGTACCTGATCGCGCGCAGCATGGGTCAATGTTAGAGGCTCAAGTCCCAAGTCTCAAGTTGCATCCGCAGATTACGCAGATTTCACAGATTACGTTAAGGAATAACCAGAAGGTGCGAAGCTGACCCAAGTAACTCCCGAAGACCCACCGGGTAGTCTTGCGGCCTGACTTAATCTGTGAAATCTGCGGAATCTGCGGACATGCATTGAAAGATCGCCTGTTTTCGTCGTTTTCCTGTTTCATTGGGTGTAGTTCTTTCGACGCGATTTGGAGGACGATGATGACGGTGTTCACCAGACCTTTCTTCCCAACGGTTTTGCTACTTTCGGTTTGCAGTATCACGGCGCTCGCCCAATCGGAGCCGCCGCGAACGCGGCCCGTGCTGCGCTCAGTGGGCGCGTCGAGGACTAGTCAGGAACAATCCCAAACTGCACCACAGGATTCGGGCGAAGTGGACGAAGGCAGCATCGTTCGCGTCAGCACCAGCCTGATCGCGGTGCCGACGACCGTCATGGATCGCAACGGCCGCTATATAGCAAATCTGCGCAAAGAAGACTTTCGAATCTACGAAGATGGAGTCGAACAAACTGTCGCCAATTTCTCTTCGATTGAAAAGCCTTTCACGGTGGCGCTGATGTTGGACGTGAGCGGCTCAACGCAGGCCCAGCTCTCTCAAATCCGGGAAGCCGCCAACACATTCGTCGGTCGGCTGAGATTCAACGATCGCTTGATGGCGATCTCGTTCGATGGTCAGGTGCACGTTCTGACTGAGCCGGCGCTGGTGAGCGACATCCGGCGCGGCAAACTGCACATCCCGGCCGTGACCGACGGCACGGTGCTCTACGACGCAGTTGATTTTGCGGTGAAGCGTTTGGCGCAGATTCCCGGGCGCAAAGCGATCGTGTTGATGACTGACGGTGTCGATGAAAGCAGCCGCACCTCTCTGAAGGAAACTCTGAGGGAAATCGGAGAGTCAGACATCTTGATCTACACCGTGCAGTACAACACTCTGCCGCAACTGCCGCAGCGTCTGAGCCAAATCAAGAATGAAAAAGCGCGTCGCAAAATCCAGGAGCACCTAATGAAGGGTTACGCGATCAGCGAACCTTACTTGCGCGGGCTGGCGGAAAAGACGGGCGGCCGTTTCTATCGCGCCGACGATCTCAGTGATGTGGCGCCGGCCTTTGAAGCGATCACCGCCGAACTCGGGGTGCAATACAGCCTCGGCTACTATCCGAAATCAAATTCAAGCGCGGGCACGCAGCGCTCGATCAAGGTGCGTGTGCGCTATCCCAATCTCGTCGTGCGCGCTCGCGACAGCTATTCCACTGCGCCTACTATTGCTAAGCAAGCCGGAGGGAATTAGTACGTTCGCCACGGAGACACAGCGGCACAAAGAGAAAACAAGAAGGAACCACGGATGAACACGGATACGCACAGATCGGAACCTCACATTTCCTATCCGTGAGAATCCGCGTTTATCTGCGGCTAATTCGTCCGTCTCTGTGTCTCTGTGGCTGATCTAGTACTGAATCAAACTTCCTTCACGCTTGGCGCGTCGCACCGCGCGGCCGAAAACCCACAGAGAGAAGGGAAGCAGCACCGCCAGAAACACGAGCAGCGTCACCAGTGGCTCGCGTACTTGTGAAAAGCCCTGCCCGACGATCAGCACGCGTCTAATGCCGTCGAGCCCGTAGGTGGCCGGCAAAATCCGCGAGATGCTGGCCACTCCCGAGCCTGCGTATTGTGAGACGAGCTGCGTCGGGAAAAACACGCCGGAGAATAGCGCTGAGCCGGTGCCGAGGAAAATTCCGAATGGATCGCCGCGCTTGAAGACCATCGCGAAGCTCGCCGAAAGAATCCCCAGACACGACAGAACCATCGTGGTCAGCAGCAGAAAAAAGAGCGCCAGGAGAAAGCTGCCCCGATAGTGCACGCCAAAAAACAACCAGCCAAAGAACAAATACAGAGACGAAAAGAAAGTTGCCTGCACAAAGTCCCAGGCTGAACTGGCGACAATCACCGTCGGCACGCTGATGGGTGTCATGAGCACGCTCTCCAGCGTGCCCTGCACCTGCTCCTGGCGAATGGCGTTCGCCAGACTGGAAAAGCCGGTCATGAAATAGTTCAGGACGGCGAGCCCGGTCAGCCAGGCGGCCAGTGGATCGCGCCACTGCTCAAAACGCGGATCGGTGAAGCCGGCAAAGATCTTCGAGATGAAAAAGAGCGTCGTTACCACAATCAGAATCGAGAGGATGCGCAGAAAGAACTGCATGCGATAACTGAGTTCCAGGCGCCAGTCGCGCGCCACAAAAGCCCAAACACGGCGGAGAAACAAGATCATGGTGAGTTCCCCTTCTCGTGCTCGTACCTTTCAAGCACGTCCAGCAAAGTTGCGCGCGCAGTTTCAACCGAGCGAATCACCGCGCCGCTTTCCTGCAGGATTCGCAGCACTTTGTTCAGCAATTCATCATTCGGCGCACGTTTGAATTTTACGGTCGTCTCGAACGTTCCGGCTTCCTCCCCCTCTCGCGGAGGGTTGGCATGAGGGCCTGCGTTCGCCAGTCCCTCACCCCTCACCCCTCTCTCAGCGGGAGGGGGGAACCCTTCCAAAACAAAAAAGTCTCTACTGAATGCTCGAGACAGCGCTTGCTCAGCATTAAGAACGTTTAGTGAAGAGAAGGTTATCGAGACTTGCTCCTCTTCCGTGTGCATCGTACGCAGCTTTGCCGGCGTGTCGAGCGCGTGAATTGAGCCTTTGCCGATGATCGCCACACGATCACAAAGCTCTTCGACCTCCGCGAGATTGTGGGAAGTAAGGAAGACGGTGCGGCCATCACTTTGTGCCAGCGACTTGATCGTCGCGCGCATGCGCGCCGCCGCCAGCGGATCCAGTGACCGCGTCGGTTCGTCCAGTAACAGAACCGGCGGATTGGCCAGCATCGCCCGCGCAACTGACAGGCGCTGCTTGTTTCCGGTTGAGAGTTCGGCGTAGCGCCGCGCGCGGAGTTCTTCCAGCTCAAAAAGTGCGAGGAGTTCGTCAATTCTTTGGCGGGCGGTCGAGCCGCTTAATCCGTAAAGCCGCGCAAAGAACAACAAGTTCTGCTCTGACGTCAGACGGAAATAGAAACTTCTCTCTTCCGCGCCGGCCAACCCGACGTTGCGCCGCACGATTTCATCATCGCGCACGCTGTCGTGACCTCTGACCGTTACTTGCCCGCTGGTTGGTTGCACCAGGGTGGCGATGATTTTCGTGAGCGTGGTTTTGCCCGCGCCATTCGGCCCGATGAGACCAAAGATTTCGCCCTCGTGAACGTTGAACGAAACGTCGCGCACCGCTTCGACGGGAGGTTTGAACTTGCGACGAAGAAGTCTTTTCAGGCGAAGGAAGGGGACCGGATAAGTCTTCGCGAGGTGATCGACTGAAACTGCGATCCGTCCATTAGTATCGATGCGTTCAGGATTAGCGAGGTTTTGACTCACGTTTAAAGACTATCTTTGACGCTGTCGCGGATCCAGATATTCTCTGAGCCCATCGCCGATAAAGTTGAACGCCAGCACCGTGAGCGCTATCGCGAGGCCGGGAAAGATCAGCGCGTGCGGCGCGGCTTGCAAGGTCGAGAGATCGCGCGCCTCTTCGACGATCAGGGGCTGGATCGCATTCGGCAGAATGTGCACGGCGAGAATGCGAAAGTCGCCGGCGCCGAGGGCGCGCGCGGCCTGAACAAAGTCGTATTCGCGGACCTTTAGAACTTGCGCGCGAATCAAACGCGCGTAACCAACCCAGCCGATGATGCAGAGCGCGAAGATCAGTTTGTTCAATCCCGCGCCGAGAAAGGCGACCAGGGCGATCGCCAGCAGCAACCCGGGAAACGCGAGGAAAACGTTAAAGACATAGCCTGACAAGAATCGATCGACCAGGCCGCCATAGTAACCGGCTATGGCGCCGATCAGGGTGCCGACGAATGCCGAAACGGTGACGACAACTATCCCAACCTCGAGCGAGATGCGGGCGCCGAAAACGACGCGCGAAAAAATGTCTCGGCCGGTTGAGTCCGTCCCGAACCAATGCCCCGTCGAAGGCGCCATGTAGCGCATCGACAGGTCCGTCAGTCCGACATCGTGCGTCGCGATCCACGGCGCGAGCAGCGCCACCGCCACGAAGACTATGACGATGACGATTCCGATGATGCTAAGACGAGACATAAAAGCAGACTAGCCACAGAGACACCGAGAAAAAGCAAATATAAGCCACTGATGAACACAGATAGACACAGATTGGAATTGCTTACCTCTTATCCGTGGAAATCTGTGTTGATCTGTGGCCAATGCTCGTCCCCTCCCGGCCTCTGTGGCAAATTCATGAAACCCTGATTCGCGGATCCAGCCAACGGTAAGCCATGTCGGTTAGCGTATTCGCGATGATGTAAGTAGTGCTGATCGCCAGCACGCAACCCTGCACGACCGCATAGTCGCGCTTGCCGATTCCGTCTTCAACCAAAAGCAGGCCGAGTCCCGGCCAGCCGAAAATCTTCTCGGTGATGATGGCTCCGGCCAGCAGGACGCCCAGCTGTAGACCCAGCACAGTGACCACAGGAATCAGGCCGTTCTTCAAAACGTGTTTGTAAACTACTTTGCTCTCGCTCAGGCCCTTCGCGCGCGCCGTGCGCACGTATGACTCGCCCATTTCTTCGATCACCGATGAACGAACCATGCGCGTCAGGATCGCCGATAACGCAGCGCCCAGTGTGAATGCCGGCAAGATGATGTCGCTCCAATCAAAGCGTCCCGATGGCGATAGCCAACCGAGTTTCACCGCGAACAAGTAAACCAGCATCGGCCCGATGACGAAGCTGGGCAGGCTGATGCCCACCAGGGCGATCACCGACAACGCGTTGTCGGTTAGGGTGCCACGATTCTTGCCGGCGATTACACCTGACGGAATGGCGATACACACCGAGATCAGCATGGCGACGATGGCGAGTTCGATGGTTGCGGGGTAGCGTTCGGTGATTAGCTCGATGACTGGCCGGTCGGTGCGGAAGGAAGTTCCCAGATCCCCGTGCAGGATCGCGACCCAGTAATCGTCGTAGCGATTTTCGAGGCCGTACCAGACAAAGTGGCGCGAACCGTTCGCTTGGCGGGGAAAAGAGAAGAAGAACGGCGGGCGATCCAGGCCGTGCTTTGAGCGAAACTGAGCCAACTGTTCAGGCGTGGCTTGCTCGCCGAGGACGGCGATCGCCGGATCGCCGGGCACGAGTTCGATCAGCAGCGTGACCAGGGACACAACGGTCCACACGACGAGCAGCAGCAGGCCAACACGGCTCACAACTCCACGCAGTTTTCGTTTCATCCTGGGCTGGTCGCGTGAACTTTGGTTTCGGGAACGAGTGCGGATGATAGCAGATCGCCGGAGGGGGGAGCTATGCAAATGGAGCAGAGACGAACGTAGCCCGTTTGGACTCGCTCTCCCGAGTGTTTCAGGCGCGGCCCCGACAACCACTCCTGAGCGGTTAAGCAAGTCCCACGGGCTACGTTGTTTGATCGCCGCCAACGTTAGTGGCTGCGATCAATCTGTTGCGCAAGATGTGATCTCGCGCGTAAACCCTTCTGCGCAAGATAACGTCTTGCGTTATCCGCGCTGGCCGATGTGCAGCGCCGCCACGCCGCCAGTCAAATCCTCAAAAGCGACGTTCGCAAAACTCTCCGCGCGCATCATTGCGGCGAGCCGCGCCTGATCCGGAAAGCGTGAAACCGAATCAGGCAAATATGTATAGGCGCTGCGCGAGCCGCTAATCCAACCCCCGATCCGGGGCAGAAGTTTCTGCGAATACGCTTCCACCAGAACGCGAAATCCCGGCCGCTGCGGCCTTGAGAATTCGAGGATTGCGAGCCAGCCTCCCGGTTTCAAAACTCTCCGCAACTCGCGCAGGCCGCTTTCGACGCTGGCGAGATTCCTCAAGCCGAAGGCGATCGTAACTGCGGCAAACGACGCATCCGGAAACGGAAGTGCCAGCGCGTCGGCTTCGACAAAAGAAATCCGCGGCGCTTTTCGCGCGGCCAGTTCGAGCATCGGCCGGCAAAAGTCGGCGCCGATGACCGAAACGTTCGCGCTTTCAAACAACTCAATGCTCAGATCACCTGTGCCGCAAGCCACATCCAACACGGTGGAACCCGAGGGCAACAATTGATGAAGCTTGCGGGCTACAACCTTCCGCCATTTTCTGTCGATATTTGCCGACAGCAGATGGTTCAGCAGATCGTATCGCGCCGAAATTTGCGCGAACATTTCGCGCACCCGCCGAGCGTGATCTTCAGGTAAATTATTCTCTGGATCAGTTAAGCCCATCGTGGCCGGGCGAAGGTTGCAGGCAGCTTGCGAAAGGTTTGTGAATCCATCAGGGTCTCTTTGCCGGCGCCGCAGGTTCGGTAGCAGCTTTTGCGTCGGGCTTTTCGCTGCGCAGTTCGACTGTCGGGCCAAGGCTGGCCCTGAGTTGATCGTAGTTACCAACAACGACCGTGGCGACGGAAGCGTCTTTGAAAAGCCTGGCGGCGACGCGCTGTAGATCGGCGGCGGAAAGTTTTCTGACCGCATCCAATTGATCGCCGGACAAAGCCAGCTTGAATGTTTCAACATCCAGCCAGCGATCAGCAATTGACTCCGTTTGCATCGTTCGTTGCGAGAGTTCTAACAGTTCCATGTTGCGCGCGCGCTCAATTTCCGCAAGCGTCGGCGGGGCCGTTGACAGCGAATGCATAACTTCGCGCGCCGCGACAATTGCCTTCGACGCCGAAGTCGTGGGTGCCGACGCGCCCAGGACAAAGATGCCGGGCAATGCGTGCGCTTCATGACGCGCGAATACGGACGACAAATCCGGAGTTGTTGCTTGCCAGCGTTCTCGAGCTATTCGCCCCAGCAGCGCGACTGCGGCTGCATCCGCGTCCGAACGCGTCAGCCCACGCACTGCCAGACGAATCTCAGCGCTCGTGGCGCCCGGCTGATTCACGATTAACGCCCGAGCATCCGGCGGATCGGGTTGACGAAACGTGGCCGGCACGACGCGATCGCCTTTAGCCCAGGGCCCAAGCAGTTGCCGAATCGCGCGCATGGCGCGAGCCTTCTCAATCGGCCCGGCGACGACCAGCGTGGCGTTGCTCGCGATGAGAAAGCGCTCGCGCGCAAACAGCAAGTCGCCGCGGTCCACTTTCGAGAGGCTTTCAATCGTTCCGGTTGACGGATGTCCGTAAGGAAAGCTTCCGAACATCCGCGCGGCGATTGCCTGATCGGCAATCTGAGCCGGCGAGACGGGCTGCTCGCGGAGTTTCTCGATTCTGGCAGTACGAATATTGGCGACGTTCTCCGGCGTCAGTTGCGTAGTCACCAACGCTCCGCGCAACAACTCGACCATCCGCTCAAACTCGCTGGCAGTACCCGAAAGCGTGACATCGATCGAATCGTAATTGGTTGCTAACTCAAACTGTCCGCCGAGTTGTTCCCTGACATACAGGCCGGTCGATGGATCGGGAAAGAGCGCGTCGTCGAGCAGCGCCATCGTGCCGCCCTTGCCTGTCAGGTCAAACGCCGCGCCGGCGTGGATTCTCAGTTTCAAAAGGACTCTCGCATCGCCGGGACGTTGCCACAGCAGCACCGTCAGTCCGTTCAGGAGGTGTTCGCGAACAGGTTCAGGGAACGTCTGGGCGGCCGCTTGAGAAGGAATCAGCAGAGCCAGCAGCAGGCAAAGCGAGAAACGAAGGTAGGAGCGACGGACGATCTGGTTAGTCATGAAATCGAGTTTCCGATCGAGTTGAATCCGAGACGTCGCTCGCGGCGCATTAAAGTTCTCCCCAACTCCCTAAACCCTGTAAAAGCCTTTTGGGATGCGGCGAAAAAGAGTTTAGATGCCGCGCAGAAACCCGTCAACCTGAGGCCGTCGAGCGGCATCAAAGTCCCGTGGCCAGCGGGATCAAGGCGAGCAATTCGGCGTACTCAAGGTGGGCAAAACGATAGTATAATTGGCCTGCCGCGTGAGTTTTGTCCCGGCCCGACGAAAAATTTCCGTAACTTTTTGGCCATTGAGAGTAATTAAACAGTAGGAAGCGCGCGTTCCTGCAGGATCGAGAGCTTTGATTGGCGGACCAGCTAACAGACGAACGGCTGCTCGACGCAGCAGCGGGCGGAGACACGGCGGCCTTCCAGATCCTGTATGAGCGTTACCGCGATCCGATCTTTCGATTTACGTTTCGGTTGTTGGGCTCGGTCGAAGCCGCGGAAGACGTTACCCACGATTGCTTCCTGAGTCTGATGAAAGCGCCCGGCCGCTTCGACTCGACGAGGGCTTCGTTGCGCACATACATCTATGCGGCAGCCCGGAACCTGGCCAGGAAACGGTATCACAGCGTCGGCCGCGAGACGGCGATCGATGAACTGGCGGAAGAGCCGAGCGTTTCGGATCGTCATGGCCCGATGAGGATGGTTCTGGATCACGAACTCGCCGGAGAAGTTGAGCGGGCGGTATCAAGTTTGCCACCACTGCAACGCGAGGCGCTGGTTCTTTTTGAGTATGAAGATCTTTCGCTGGCCGAGATCGCGGAGGTGGTGGGCGCCGATCCGGGCACGGTGAAACAGCGTTTGTTTCGGGCCCGCGAAAAGCTGCGAGCACGGTTGGATCGGTACTTCCGAATTGGCCGCGAAGCGGCTTCGGTCAGAGGGTAGTAGCCCAAGGTGTTAACTTGCGCTTTGAGAATTCCTGAAATCTGCTATGGGTGATTTTGACGCGCGTTTCATGAAAGACGAAGAACTCCGCGATTTGCTGGAGCGCTGGCGCGTTCCGGACGCGTCACGATCACTGGACAATCGTGTGGCTGCTGCGTATAACAATCTAATGGGTGACGCGGCGGAGCGACGTAACTCAGCTCTTCATCCCCAGTGCGACAGCGAGGTAGTAAAGATGAAATTCTGCAATACATGCCAGGAACAGTTTGCCGACAGATTCAGCTTCTGTCCGGTTGACGGCACGCCCCTGGGCGTGGCCCCTGCAACTTCGACCAGCGCGTCCGCGCGCAACATTGAAACTTCATATCCGGTTGCCGAAATTACCGTGCCCACCCCCAGCGTGAGCGAGCCGGTTTATTCGGCAATTCCGGTGACTGCGGCTGCGTCAGGCACGGGCATGGTAGGCGACTATCATCTGACGATTCTCGAGGACCGAGGGTTACTTTATCGTCTCGCCAGCGAGCTGGGCGGTGTGGCGCATAGCTACCAACTGACGTGGCCAGAGTTCAAACGCGATCCGTTCGGCTTCGTCAAGCGCTCGATTCAGGGTTACGGGCAGATGGTCGGTGGCTTTTTCGGTAGCCGCAATGTGATGATCGCGCTATCGCTCGCCATCGTAGCCATCGCTGCCATGGTAGGGGCGATCTTTCTCCTTGATCGCAGCCAGTCGAAGGGCTCTTCAAGAGGTACAGTGATCGCAATCGCGTTGGTCGGTTTCTGCGGATTGCTGGCCCTGTTTGCAACCTGGCTGGGCCGCGACAGGGGCTCGTCGGTCATGGGTGCGGCTCCTACCGATTCGCGCAACGCGCTGGCGGGCATCGTGGTTGCGTTTGCGCTTTTCTTCGGCGCGGCTGGTGCGTACGTGGTTTGGACAGCGCTTTGGCATTCTGGAACCGCTTTGGCGAAGTCGGACGACGATAATCTGGAACTCACCCAGATGATTACCGACATTCCTAACGAGCAGCCGACGCCCGATGAAGGCACGGCCGGCATGGCCAAGGGCAACGGTGGCGGCAGCAAACCGAAACAGGAAAAAGCGGGCGGCGGCGGCGGCGGTGGTCGCCAGGAAAAGACGGACGCTTCGAATGGCAAACTTCCTCAGGCCGACCTGCGCATTCCGCAAGTCGTAGCTCCCGATCCGCATCCGCCAGTGATCAAGAACCCGGCGTTGCCGATGCCGGCGACCCTCGATGCGGACCCAGTGTTGTTCCCACCGGACACGAGGAATCTCAACTACGGTGATCCGAAATCCAGATCAACCACGCCGTCATCGGGACCCGGCAGCGGCAACGGAATTGGCAGTGGTAATGGCGGCGGCGTTGGCCCGGGCAACGGCGGCGGTTATGGTCCGGGTAATGGTGGCAACACCGGCGGCGGTGATCGGCGTGAAGGTGGCGGCGGTCCCGGCGGCGGCGGCGGCGGCACCGATTACAACAGAGTATTCAGCGGCAAAGACGTTACTTCAAAGGCCCGCGTACTGGAGAAACCAGAGCCGCAATACACCGAGGCGGCGCGCAAGAATCAGATCACCGGCGTGGTAATTAAGTGCTATTTCGAAGCTGCCGGATGGTCTGACTGAGAAAGCGATTGCGGCCGCGAGACAGATCAGATTCGTGCCGGCGACGAAGGATGGTCGCCCGGTTTCGATGTGGATGCAGTTGGAATACAACTTCAACCTGTACTGATTTTAGGAGCGCAGGCATCTTGCCTGCGGAAGCCGGCATCCTGCCGGCTTCATGGAAACGTTTAGAGGCGGGCCATTGCCCGCCTCCTTTTTTTGGAGTGCGGCGACTTGTCGCCGCTTTCTTTTGGTCGGTCTTCGGGAGGGCGACAGGCAAAAGCGCCGACAGGTCGGCGCACTCCAAGACTTAGCCCATTCCTTCTATGACGCGCCTCATCCTTTTCACGCCTTCCCGCAAACGATCCAGAGACGTCGCGTATGAAATTCGTATGAATCCATCGGCGCCAAAGCCCGCACCGTCGGTAACCACGGTCTGCTCTTTCTCGAGCAACTCCGTCGCAAACTCTGCCGAGGTCCTGAGCTTTCCGTTCAGACAGCCGCGCACATCGGGAAAAGCATAGAAGGCGCCTTCCGGTTGCGGACAGCGCAGCCCGGGAATTTCGTTAAGCGCCTTCAGCAACCACTCGCGCCGCAGCGTGTACTCGGCCAACATCCCGGCCACGGAATCTTGCGGACCATTGAACGCTTCGGCCGCTGCGGCTTGCGCAATCGAAGTGGCATTGCTGGTCGAGTGTCCCTGCACCTTCAACATCGCGCGCGTCCAGTCCGCGTTCGCCAGCGAATAGCCCACCCGCCAACCAGTCATCGCGTAAGTCTTGGAAAACGATCCGGCGATACACAAACGTCTTCGCAGTTCGGGACGTAGCGATGCGGCGCTGAAAACACCTGCGGGTGGATATACGAAGCGCAGATAGCATTCATCAGAGATCGCGTACAGGTCGCGCTCGGCGACGATTTCCATGATGTTTTCGAACTCTTCGGGTTGAATCACGCGGCCCGAAGGGTTGGACGGCGAGTTCAGTATGATCAGCCGCGTGCGCGGCGTGATCGCTTTCTTAACCATTTCCGCCGTGAGCGTGAAATCGTTCTCCTCAGTCTCAATGAAAACAGACTTAGCGCGCGCGAATGCCACAATTTCCGGGAACGTAACCCAGTAAGGCTTCGGCAGCAAAACTTCGTCGTCGGGATTGATGAGGGAAACGACGGCGTTGAAGACTGCCTGCTTGCCGCCGGCCGTGGCCATCACTTCATTGCGTTCGTAGCCGGCCCCAAACTGGCGCTGATAAAAATCGATGATTGCCTGCTGCAGTTTCCGCGTGCCGGCAGTCGGCGTGTATTTTGTTTGGCCAGCACGCATCGCCTCTGCGGCAGCGTCTTTGATATTTTGCGGCGTATCAAAGTCCGGCTCGCCGGCGCCGAGGTCAACCACGTCAACTCCGGCCGCGCGCATCGCTTCCGCTGCCTGCATTGCGGCCAGGGTCGACGACGCTTTCATTCGCGCGACGTTTTCTGAAACCTTAAATGTCAATTCAATTTTTGTAGCCGCCATAACTATCTGAGACCTCAAACCTGAAACTTGAAATCTGAAACTACTTCTGCTGCCGCATTCGCTGTTCGACCAGCGCCGGCACCAGCCCGTCGATGCGCGCGCCGAGCTGAAACACTTCCTTCACCAGACGCGAACTCACGTACGAGTATTCTTCCGCCGGCATCATGAAAACCGTCTCCAGGCCGGGCTGCAAACGCCGGTTCATCAACGCCATCTGCAATTCGTATTC
>WNFG01001033.1_pt1 | contig 25399 bp, 29 predicted proteins | sample 5400431 | NCBI WGS metagenome assembly WNFG01 (sample SAMN13153346, study PRJNA577476) | soil metagenome | isolation source: 120 cm saprolite under Douglas fir tree site 2 hole 3 replicate 2 | place: USA:California | collected 2015-04-18 | reverse complement strand
CGGGCCGGCCGGTGGCGAGCTTCCACTCCGCCTCCCAGGTGAGCCAGCGCGCGCTCTCGACGTCCCGGTACGAGTCCGCACACGCGTGCTGGATGGCCTGGTGCGCGCCGATGGGGCGGCCGCCCTGCACGCGCACCCGGGCGTGCTCGACGCAGAGCTCGAGCACCCGCTGCGCGGCGCCCGCCATCTCCGCGCTGCGGGCGAGCGCGCCTACGCGCACGGCGGGGGTGAGGAGCGCCCAGGCCTCTCCGGGCGCGCCGAGCAGATCGTCCGATCGGATCTCGACGTCCGCGAGGACGAGCTCGAAGAGCTTCTCGCCGGTCATGCTGTTGAGCGGATGCGCGGCGATGCCGGCGCGGTCCATCGGCAGCAGGAGCGCGGTCGGCCCGGCGGGACCGCTCGCCAGCACGAGCACGTCGGTGGCCACGTGCGCGTCCGGGACGAAGAGCTTGCGGCCGGTCAGGCGTCCCGGGTCGAGTCCGGCCGAGCCCTCGAGGAGCGCGAGCGTGCAGATCCGCTCTCCCATGGCCAGGGAGGCGAGCAGGTCGCGGGCGCGCCGGCTCTCGGCCCGCCCGAGCGCGGTGGTGGCGACGACGGCGCTCGCGATGAACGGGCTCGGGAAGCACGCGCGGCCCAGCTCCTCGACCAGCGCGAGCGCGTCGGCGACGCAGCCGCCGCTTCCCCCGAGCTCCGGCGAGATCAGGAGCCCGGGCCAGCCGAGCGTCGCGATCTCCTTCCAGAGATCGGCCGCGAAGCCCCGGGGGTCGAGCGCCAGCTCCTGCACCCGCTCGGGCGGGCAGCGCTGCAGGAGGAAGGCCCGCGCCGACTGCTGGAGGAGCAGCTGCGCGGACGAGAAGGACAGGTCCACCGGCGCGCCGCCTATCCGCGCCCGCGCGGCTCGGCGGGCAAGCCGAGAGCGCGCACCGCGATGGTCGTGCGCTGGATCTCCGAAGTGCCGCCGGCCAGGGTGTGGCCCCAGCTCGTCTGGTACTGATGCTCGATCTCTCCGCGGAGCCTGGCCCAGCGGGAGCCCGCGCGGAGCACGCCGTACGGGCCGAGCAGCTCCATGCCGAGCGACAGCACGCGCTGCCCCAGCTCGTCGGCCATGACCTTGGCGGCGGAGACCGGGCCGGTGGCCGGCAGGCCCTGCTCGATGAGCCACGCCGCGCGATGGAAGAGGGCGCGGAGGGCGGCGATCTCGATGGCGGCGTGGGCCAGCCGGTGCCGCGCCACCGCATCGTTGGGCCGCTCGGCGCGCACGTACTCGACCAGCAGTCCCAGGATGCGGCGGAGGAACGGCGCCTTGTAGAAGCGGCCCCAGAAGCGGTCGGTGTCGAGCCCGTGCAGGAGCTGGCCGAAGCCCTCGCCCGGCTTCCCCAGGACCCACTCGCGCGGCACCCGCACCGCGTCCATGAAGACTTCGTAGTGATAGACCTGCCCGGTGAGGCTGCGGATCGGCCGCAGCTCGAGCCCGGGCAGCCGGTTGTCGACCATCAGCATGCTGAGACCGCGGCTGCGGGTCGACGCGGGATCGGTGCGCGCGAGCACCGTGCCGTAGGTCGCGATGCCGGCGTGGCTCGACCAGATCTTGCGGCCGTCGAGCACCCAGTGGTCGCCGTCGAGGCGCGCCCGCGTCTCGAGGGCGAGCAGATCGGAGCCCGCGCCCGGCTCGCTGTAGCCCTGCCAGAACGTGGCGTCGCCCCGGGCCACCTGCGGCAGGATCTCCCGCTGCAGCGTGGCCGACCCGTGGCGGATGATCGATTCGGCCACCTGGAGGCAGCCGGCGAGCGGACCGAAGGGAGCGCCGGCCACGGCCAGCTCCTCCAGCAGCACGAGCTGGAAGCCCATGGGCCGCTCCTGGCCGCCGTGCTCCCGCGGCCAGGTCAGGCTGAGCCAGCCGCGCTCGCCGAGCGCGGCGGTGAAGGCGCGGGAGTGCGCGCCCGAGCCGTAGCCGGCGTCGGTGCCGTCGGGCGGAAAGGTGTCCGGGGGACGGCGGAATGCCCGAAGTCCATGCGAAGGGGAGTCTACCCCGTGGGGCCGCGGCTCGCCTTCAGCGAGAACATCAGCGGCAGGCTCCCGGGCCCCTGGGGCAGGCGGGAATCCGCGGGCAGACGGCACCAGCCGTCGGCGCCCTGCTCCATCCATGGGAAGAACTTCCAGCCGAGGAACGGGTACTCCTCGAAGGACTCGATGCGCAGACCGGCGCGGAGGAGCGAGCCGATGATGCTCGACAGCGAGTGCAGCCAGACGTGCTCGACGCTCGTGATCGGCGCGTCGGGAGTGCTGTAGCAGCCGGCGCGCTCCTCGCGGATGGGCTCGGGCCCGTGGAAGTAGGGGTAGAGCATGCGCAGATCGGGCTCGGTCAGCCGATCGTTGAAGCACTGGAGGATCGGGTGCGCCTCGACGATGTAGAAGACGCCGCCCGGGGCCAGGTAGCCCGCGATGATCTGGGCCCAGCGCTCGAGATCCGGGAGCCAGCCGAGCACGCCGTGGGAGGTGAAGACCACGTCGAAGCGACCGGCGAGGGTCGACGGCAGGTCGTAGAGATCGCTCTGGACGAAGGTCGCCGGCACGCCCATCCGCGCCGCGAGGGCGCGCGCCGCGGTGATGGCCTCCTCCGAGAAGTCCACCCCGGTCACGGTGGCGCCGTGCCGAGCCCAGCGGATGGTGTCCATGCCGAAGTGGCACTGCAGGTGGAGCAGCGTCTTGCCGCGGACGTCGCCCGGCCCCGCCCGGGCGATCGGGTCGAGGTCGCGGCCGCGCCCCGCCGCGAACGCCTCGACGTCGTACATCTCGGAGCGAAGATTGATCCGCGTCCAGGCGTCCCAGAGCCCGCGATTGGCCGCGCGGTACCGGTCCATCAGTCCAGGCGGTACACCCGGCGCGCGGTGCCCGCGAACATCGCCTGCTTCTCGGCGGCGGAGGCGCCCGCGACGATGCGCTTGAACGCGTTCCAGAGCGCGGCCCAGCCGATGCCCATCTTGTCGACCGGGAAGTTGCTCTCGAACAGGCAGCGGCCCGGTCCGAAGAGCTCGATGCCGGTCTCGAAGTAGGGGCGCCAGAGCGCGGCCAGCTCGGTGGAGGTGGGCGGCCGGGGCTCGGTCCGGTAGTCGTACGCGGCCAGGCGCATCATCATCCCGCCGAGCTTCAGGTTCACGTTGGGGCACCGCGCCACCTCGGTCATCTGCGCCTTCCAGGCCGTGAAGACCTCCTTCTGCTGGCCGGTGTAGGGGCCGTAGCCGAGCACGCCGCCCACGTGGCCCAGGATGATGTTGGCGTCCGGGTGGGCCCGGGCCAGCTCCGCCACCTCGCCGAGCTGGGGATGGAAGACCCACGCGTCGAGCGAGAGGCCGAGACGGGTCAGGCGCGCGAGCCCGGCGCGGAACTCCGCGCGCTGATAGAGATGGGGGCCGCCGGCGGCCTCGCTGTTGCCGATGATGTCGCTCGCGTCCCACGCCGCGGAGTGGCGCACCCCGCGGAATCGCCCGCCCCCCGCCCGCAGCTGCGCTTCGAGCACCGGCTCGACGCGGTCGCCCAGGGTCAGGTCGGCGAAGCCCACGATGCCGGCGGCCACGCGAGTCGGCCCGTAGATGCCGCTCGCGCTCATCGCGGCCTGGCCGGCGACGAACTCGATCTCGCCGACCGGCCGCATCTCCGCGGGTCCGCCCGCGCGGTACATCGAGTGGCACTCGAGGAACACGGTGGCGGCGACGTGGTGTCCGGTGGCCACGTCGGCCAGGAAGTCGGGCAGGAAGTAGCGATGGCCGCCGCGGTCCCACAGGTGATGGTGGGTGTCGATGATCGGCAGGTCGGGCTCGAGGATCGGCTCGGGCGGGTTCTTCGCCAGCCACGCCTCGTCGGGAGGGTGGATGCGGCCGAACTGGGTGGGTCGGGCGGGCGCCGTCGTCATCCCAGGACCTCGTTCCACTCGCGGACGTGCCATCGCGCGACGACGCCGTGGAGGACGAACGGGTCGCCCTGCGCGAACTCCTCGGCGGCCTCGCGGGTGGTGAAGACGCCCATCGACCCTTCCCGCTCCGGGTCGCCGAAGGGGCCGGCCATCAGGAGGGTGCCGCGCCAGTGGAAATCCTGCATGCGCGCCCGGTGGGCGGAGAAGTGCACCGGCGCCTTCACGCGCACGTCGGGCGACGACTCGTAGAGGAGCACGTACTTCACCCGGCGAGCCCCCGCAGGAGATCCTCGCTCGTGGTGTCCGCGGGGAAGAAGCACTCCACCCGCAGCTCGTGCAGCGTGATGTCGTAGGGCACGCCGAGGCTCGCGAGGGTGGAGAAGAACTTGACGTGGAAGTCGCCCTTCCGCATCTCGACGGCCAGGAACGGGACCGGGGTCACGTCGAGGTCGAGGCTGCGCCACTTCTGGGGCACGTCGGGATACGAGAGCAGCTCGTCGAGCAGGCGGCGCGTCTCGTCGTCGCCGACGCCACGGGCCAGGTCGTGGTGCAGCCACTGGATGAGGGCCGCCGCGGTGGCCTCCCAGTTCACGATGTAGGGCCGCATCCCGCGCGGGTGATAGAAGAGACGCATCGCGTTCGGACGGCCGCCCACCGCGGCCATGTCCTCGGGGGAGACGAAGCGCGCCATCAGCCGCTGGGCGCCCTGGTTGCTCATCAGGAGGTTCCAGTGCCCGTCGACGACCAGGGCCGGGAAGGGCTCCTGCTGGCGCAGGGTGAAGTCGAGTGCGCGGCGGACGTCGCTCATCTGCGGGGCGTCGAGCGCGGTTTCCCGGTAGACCGGCGCGTAGCCCGCCGCGGCGAGCAGGTCGTTGCGCCCTCGCGGCGGGACCTCGAGGGCGCGCGCCAGGAGCAGGACCATGTCGCGGCTCGGCTGGGAGCGGCCGGTCTCGATGAAGCTCAGATGGCGGGTGGAGATCTCGGCGTCGACGGCCAGGCTCAGCTGGCTCAGCCGCCGGCGCTCGCGCCACTGCTTGATGAGCTGGCCCACCGGGCTCGCCCGGGGCTTCCTGACCGTGGGGCCGGCGTGCCTCATGGCGGGCACGGTACACCGGGGCCCGCCGCTCCGCCATTACCTTCGAGGTAATTGAACTGGCGCGCCCGCCGCGCCAGGATAGCCGGGGCCCGAGGCCCGGGGAGGAACATCCATGGCGATCGATCCCAGTCACTTCAACGACCGCATGCAGGGCACGCTCAGCACCCTGCTGGGCGTGCGCATCGTAGAGGCGAGCCCGGACCGGGTGGTGGCGGAGCTCACCGTCCGCGACGAGCTGCGCACCGTCGGCGGAGCGCTGCACGGGGGCACCCTGATGGCGCTGGCCGACACGGTGGGCGCGGCGGCCACCATCGTCAACCTGCCGGCGGGCGCGTCCACGACCACGCTCGAGTCCAAGACCAACTTCTTCGCGGCCGGGCGGAGCGGCGTGGTGCGCGCGGAGGCCACCCCGCTCCACCGGGGCAAGCGCACCCAGGTGTGGCAGACGCGGGTCACCGACGAGTCGGGCCGGCTGCTCTCGCTGACCATCCAGACGCAGATGGTGCTCGTGTGACCGAGGCCGCCCTCGGCCGCCCGCTCCGGGTCGCCTTCGCCGGCGTCTTCGCGGGACAGATCGCGGATCGGGTGCGCGCGCGGATGCAGGTCCCGTGCGACGTCCTGCAGGGCGGCGAGCACGAGGTCCTCGCCCGGCTCGGCGACGTGGACGTGCTGGTGAGCATGGCCTTCACCCGCGAGATGGCCACCGCGGCCCCGCGCCTGCGGCTGGTGCAGGTGCCGGGCGCCGGCCTCGACCGCGTGGACCGCGGCGCGCTCGGGCCCGGGACCGCGCTCGCCAATGCCTACGGTCACGACGTCGGCATCGCGGAGTACGTCGTGGGCGCCATGCTCGCGCTCGCCCGGAGCTTCTGCCGGCTCGACGCGAGCCTCCGCCAGGGCCGGTGGGAGAGCGTCTGGTCGGGCACGCCGGTTCCGCTCTGGTCCGAGCTGGCCGGCAAGACGCTCGGCGTCGTGGGCTACGGGCGGATCGGCCAGGCGGTGGCGCGTCGCGCGCTGGCCTTCGACATGGAGGTCATGGCCATCCGCCGCGACGCGAACCGGCCCGATCCGCATCGCCTGGCGTACCTGCGCGGGCCGGAGGCGCTCGACGACGTGCTCGCGCGCGCCGACGTCCTGGTCCTCACGCTGACCCTCACCCCGGACACGCGGGGCCTGATCGACGCCCGGGCGCTCGCCCTCATGAAGCCCACCGCGGTACTCATCAACGTGGCGCGCGGCGAGGTGGTGGACGAGGACGCGCTCTACGAGGCGCTGTCGCGGGGCGGCCTCGCGGGCGCCGCGCTCGACGTCTGGTATCGCTATCCGCAGGGAAGCGCGCCGACGCTGCCCGGCCATCGCCCGTTTCACACGCTGCCGAACGTCCTGATGACCCCGCACGTGTCGGGCTGGACGGAGGGCATGATGGAGGCGCGCGCCACGGTCATCGCGGAGAACATCCACCGCGTGGCCCGGGGCGAGGCGCCGGTCAACCTCGTCCGCTGAAGCGCGCGTGTGCCTAGGTGCGGCAGCCGCGTTGCCGTGGTGGGGTAGGAGAGCCGCCGGAGCGCCACGTAAGTGCCCGTCCGCCTTGAGGGGTGCCCTTGGCATTCCACTTGCCATCTTCCCCGGTCATGGCCAGAAGCCCGGCGTCGCAGCAGATCCGCGGAGCGTGCCGGTGCGGGCACATGATGAGCATGCACTGCCACGACGACGGCTCCGGGCCGTGCGCCGAGCCGGGATGCTCCTGCGACGGTGCTACCATGATGACCGGTGACGCCCACGATCGACCGGGAGAGGATCGAGCGGACTCATAGTCTGATCCGTCCCCACATCCGCCTCACGCCGGTGATGGAGCTGACCGGCGCCGACTTCGGCCTCCCCGCCTTCCCCCTCACGCTCAAGCTCGAGCTGTTCCAGCACGCGGGCTCCTTCAAGACGCGGGGCGCCTTCGCCAATCTGCTGACGCGGCCCATCCCGGCCTCGGGCGTGGTCGCGGCGTCGGGCGGCAATCACGGGGCGGCGGTCGCCTACGCCGCGATGCGGCTCGGCGTCCCGGCCCACATCTTCGTGCCGACCGTGTCTTCGCCGGCCAAGATCAGCCGCATCCGCGCCTACGGAGCCGACCTCGTGGTGGGTGGCGACCGCTACGCCGACGCGCTGGCCGCGAGCCAGGAGTTCGCGGCGCGCTCCGGCGCCCTGCCGGTGCACGCCTTCGACCAGGAGGAGACCCTGCTCGGCCAGGGGACGATCGGGCTCGAGCTGGCGCGGCAGACCCCGGACCTCGACACCCTGCTGGTCTCGGTGGGCGGCGGTGGCCTCATCGGCGGCATCGCGGCGTGGTGCGCGGGGAGACCGCGCGTAATCGGGGTCGAGCCCGAGACCGCGCCCACGCTGACGCGGGCGCTCGCGGCCGGCAAGCCGGTGGACGCGGAGGCGGGCGGGATCGCGGCGGACTCGCTCGCCCCGCGGCGGGTGGGCGAGCTGATGTTCCCGATCGCGCGGGCGCACGTCGCGCGGGTCGTGCTCGTGGCGGACGCGGCCATCCGGCGCGCCCAGGAGGCGCTGTGGGACGGCCTGCGCCTGGTCGCCGAGCCCGGCGGGGCGGCGGCCTTCTCCGCGCTGGTCGGCTCCGCCTACGTGCCGGCCCCCGGCGAGCGGGTCGGCGTCCTGGTGAGCGGAGGCAACACGACTGCGGTAGACTTCGGCCGATGAGCAAGGGCGACCTCGCGACGGCTCTCGAGCACCTGGCGGCAGGCGAGTGGCAGCGCGCCCACGAGATCGTGCAGGAGGACAAGTCCGCGCTCGCGGCCTGGATGCACGGCATCGTGCACACGATCGAAGGCGATCTCGACAACGCGCAGTACTGGTACCGGAAGGCCAAGCGCGAGTTCCCCGGCCCGGGCGCGGTGAAGCAGGAGATCGACGCCGCGCGGGAGCGGCTCGGCGCCCGCGACTAGGTCGGGGTCCCTTCGGCGAGGAACATCTCCCGCAGCCGCGCCTTCTGCACCTTGTCGCCGTGCGGGCCCGGAGTGCGCGGCACGTCGGCCACCACCCGCACGTATCGCGGCACCTTGAACGAGGCGATGCGCCCCCGGCAGTGGGCGATCACCTCGTCCTCGGTGAGATCCGCGCAGCCGGGGCGGGGGATCACGTAGGCCACCGCGGCCTCGTTGGTGCGCGGGTCGGGCACCCCGATCACGAAGGCCTGCAGCACCTTCGGATGGGTCTGTAGATACGCCTCGATCTCCCCGGGGCCGACCATGAAGTGGCTGATCCGCAGCACCTCGCGCAGGCGGCCCCGGAACACGACGCGGCCGTCCGCGTGGCGCACCGCTAGGTCGCCGGTCTTGAACCACCCGTCGGCGCTGAAGGCGCGGGCGGTCTCCTCGGGCTTCCGGTAGTAGCCCGCGGTGACCAGGCGCCCGCGCAGCCATAGCTCGCCTTCGCGGTCGATGGGCTGATCCCGGCCGGTCTCCGGATCGACCACGCGCGCCTCGAGACCGTCGGCGGGCCAGACCCCCGCGACCGCGAGGCTCTCAGGCGGCTCGTCGAGGTCGTGCACGAGCGCCATCGCGTTCACCTCGGTCATGCCGTAGGGCTGGAAGGCCAGGCGCACCCCGAGACGCTCCACCACCGCCCCGAAGAGACCCTGCACGCCGCCGCCGGTGGCCGCGAAGCCACCGGTGCGCAGGCGCGAGCGGTCGCGTCGCGCCAGATCGGGATGCTCGAGCATCGGCACCGCCATCGCGTCCACCCCGTTCCACACCGTGATCCGCTCGTCCTCCATCAGGCGCAGGGCCACCGCGGGCTCGAAGGTCTCCATCAGGACGAGGGTGGCCCCGTGGGTGAAGGTCGCCAGGGGGATGCAGAGCCCGCCCCAGGTGCCGGAGAGCGGTAGCGCGTGCAGCACGCGGTCGGCCTCGGTCACGCGCATGACCGCGCCGCACCACCAGCCGTGGGGCACACAGTTGCGATGGCTGATGATCGCGCCCTTCGGGAAGGATGTGGTGCCGGACGTGTAGAGGATGGTGAGCGGATCGTCGGGCGTGACCGCGGCGCGCGCCGCGGCGAGCGCGTCGGCGCCCTCGGGCGCGTCCCCGATCTCGGCGACGTCCCGCCAGGCCAGGCAGCCGGGATACGGATCGTCGGCGTGCACGATCACCCGCCGGAGCGCCGGGAGCTCCGCGACCTCGAGCTCGCCGGGCACGGAGCCCGCCAGATCGGGCAGCACCTCGGCCAGGGTCTCGAGGTAGTCCACCGGCCCCGCATGATCGGCGCAGACGAGGGTGGTCGCGTCCGACTGCCCGAGGATGTACCGCAGCTCGTGGGCCTTGTAGCGGGTGTTGAGCGCCACCACCACCGCGCCGATGAGCGCGCAGCCGTACTGGACCGCGAACCACTCCGGGCGGCTGGGCATCCAGAGCGCGACCTTGTCGCCCTTCCGGACGCCGCAGGCGAGCAGTCCGCGCGCGAGGCGCTGGGCGTCCCGGTAGAGCTCGGCGTAGCTGATGCGGCGGTCGGTCGCGACGATCGCTTCGCGGTCTCCCACGTGCGCGGCCTGGGTCGCGAGCACGTCGCCCACCGTCGCGTGCAGGAACGGGTTGCCCTCGCCGGGAGGCAGCATGGGCCACATGCTAACGCAGGGCTTTACAGCGGGTGCGAGATGTGGAAGATGGAGGCAGGATGAAGTGCCAGGACGTGCGCCGGGCTCTTCCGCTCCTCGTCGCGGGAGAGATGCCCCTGACGGAGTGGGCCCTGCTCGAGACGCACCTGGTCGAATGCGCCGAGTGCCGGGCGGAGCTGGATCGCCAGCGGGTCCGGGCCGCGCAACGCGCGCGCATCCGCCGGCGCAACTCCACCGCGGCGGCCCTGGTGGCGACCGCGGTGGTCCTGGTCGTGGCCGGAGCCAGCTTCTACGTCTACGAGTCCAGCTTTCCCGATCCGTTCCGCCCCGGCACGGTCCGCACGCCGCCGCGTCCGCCGGCCCCGCCGATGACCGTCACGCCGGTGGTCCCGTCGCCCGCGGCGCCGAGCCCGCCCGCGCCTCCGGTCGCCCGCCCGACCCCGGTTCCGCCCACGCCCGTTCAGGCGGTGCCGACGACCCGGACGGTCGAGACCGCCATTCCGCCGCCGGCGCGAATTCCGGCCGCGGCATCGGAGATCGTGCCGCGCCCGGTGCGAGTTCCCGCCGCGGTGGCCCGGCCCGCAGAGCCGCCGGCCGAGGAGCGGATGCCGACGCAGGCGCGCCCACCCGCCGCTGCGGTGACCGCGGGGCCGGGCGCGGAGGCCATGCCGACGCAGGGGGCCTCGCGCCCCGCCCGTTGAGTCGCCCGCGCCCGGCGCGGGCCACGTTGCGCCCGCCGCGCGGCCCCCGGCGGGTCCTGATCACCGGCGCCGGCCGGGGCCTCGGGCTCGAGTTCACGCGCCGCTACCTCGAGCGCGGCGACCGGGTGTTCGCGACGTGTCGCCGGCCCGCCGCGGCCCGCCCGCTGGCCGCCCTCGCCTCCGCGTCCGGTGACCGGCTCACCATCGTGCCCCTGGACGTGACCGACGCGGGCTCCATCCGGGCGGCCCACGCGGTCGTGCGCCGGCATGCCGACGGGCTCGACCTGTTGATCAACAACGCGGGCATGTACTCGACGCGGGGCAGCGACGACCCGACCGAGCGCCTCGGGACCCTCCGCTTCGAGGACGCGCTGCTCCTGCTGCGGGCCAACGCGGTGGGGCGCTGATGGTGGCCCAGCAGTACCTCGACCTGCTCGCGGCCGGGCGCGCCCCGCGGGTGATCGCCATCTCCTCGGAGTACGGCTCGGTGTCGGAGAACACGGACGGCTTTCCCTACTACTACGCGGCCAGCAAGGCGGCGCTCAACATGCTGATGCGCTCGCTGGCCGCGGACGCGCGTCGCCTCGGGGTCATCACCGCGCTGCTCGACCCGGGCTGGGTCAGCACCGACATGGGCGGGCCGCAGGCGCCGGTGACCCCTGCGCGATCCGTGGCCGGGATGATGCGGGTGATCGACGGGCTGACCGCCCGGGATAGCGGGCGCTTCCTCACCTGGGAGGGCGCCGAGGCGCCCTGGTAGGCTCGCTCAGGCGCGCCCGGGCCGACTCTTCTCGGGCTGGCTCTTGAGGTACTTGGCGACCGCGTCGAGGAGCAGCCCGAGCGCTTCCTTCTCGGTGCGGCCGGTCACGCTCACGTCGGGGTAGAGCACCGCGGTGGCTCGGTAGAGCCCACCGTCCTCCTCCACGAGCTCGACTTCGAGTCTCATGGGAGTCTCACGGCCGGTTCGGGCGGGTGCGCTCGGCCAGGAACAGATAGCGCGAGAGGCTGAAGAAGTACTCGCCGCGCACCGCCTGGGCGCGGACGTCCTCGGCCCAGCGCGCGGCCTCGTCCTCGGTGACCCCGCCGCGGTTGGCCACGAAGCGGGCCACCACGTCGATCATGCCCGGGCTGTAGGTCTGCTCGCTCGCCTCGACGTTGACCACCGGGATCAAGGTCACGCTCCGGAGCGCGAACCCGGTGCGCCGCAGCAGCTCGGGCAGGCGAGCGGGCAGGTGGGGATGGGCGAAGCGCTGCTCCCACGCCTGGAGCACCCGGGCGGTCCGCTCCCGGTCGCCGGAGTGCCACACGCAGGATTCCCAGTCCGTGTCGAGCACGGCCAGCCGGCCGCGCGCCTTCAGCACGCGCGCCGCCTCCGCCAGGCCCCGCTCGACGTCCGGCATGTACTCGTAGACCTGCATCGCGGTGACGAAGTCGAACGTACCGGGCGCGAACGGCAACGCCTCGGCGTCCGCCTGGCGGAACTCGGTGCGGCCGGTGACCGCGTCGTGGCGGGCGCGCTCCTCGCAGGCCACGATCATGGCCGGGACCGAGTCCACGCCCATGACCCGCCCGGTCGGGCCCACGTCGCGGGCCAGCTCGCAGGAGAGCAGCCCGAAGCCGCAGCCGATGTCCAGGCCGCGCTCGCCGCTGCGCGGGGCCACGATGGCGCGGACGCGCGCCCGCTGCTCGGCCACGTCGGGGGTGGAGCGTGACGGATCGACCAGAGCCGGGCCGGCGGTTGCCACCCGGGCACGCTATCAGCGGACGCCGACCACGTCAACCGGGGAGGAGGACCAAAAGCGAGCGGGAGGGCGGGAGCGGGAGCCGCGGCGGGCGCGGCGGGGCCTCCCGGGGACCGTGTCTTCTGCGCGAAGCCGAAGCGCGCAAGCCCCCATCTCGTGGCTCGCCAGAGTGCCCACGCGCGTTGCGAGTCAGCGTGTCCCCGGGAGGCCCCGCCGCGCCCGCCGCGGCTCCCGCTCCCGCCCGGCGCCTACTCGGTACCGGCCGCGCGCCGAACTTGCGTGAGGACCTGCAGCACGACCTGCCGCATGTCGGTCAGGTTGAACGGCTTCTCAAGCGCGGGCTCCCCGGTCTCGGCGAGGAAGGTCGCGTACTCGTCGATGCCGGTGTTGGCGCTCATGAAGATGACGCGGGGCGGACGATCCGGGTAGCGCTCCCGCAGGGCCCGGTACAGCTCCGGGCCCTCGAGCCCGGGCATGCGCAGGTCGGTGACCACGAGGTCGTAGCGGCGCTCCTCGGCCCGGCGGAGCCCCTCGGTGCCGTCGACCGCGCTGTCCACCTCGTGCCCGTCGCGCTTCAGCACCTCCACCAGGACGTCGCGGAGGTTGTCCTCGTCGTCCACCACGAGGATCAGGTGGCGGGCCATCTCAGGCGCGGGCGTCGACGATGGCCCGGGCGATCAGGCGAGCGCCCTCGTAGCAGCGCTCGGGGGACTCGAAGCTGAAGGCCAGGCGGATGAAGCGCTCGCCGCCCCCGTTGGGGAAGAACGACGGCCCCGCGGTGTACTGCACGCGCGCCTTCACCGCTCCGTCGTAGAGCTTGCCGGTGTCGGTGCCGGTGGGGAGCTTGATCCAGATGAAGAAGCCGCCCTCCGGCTTGCTGATCAGGACGTCGGTGTCCTTCAGGACCTCCCACAGCCCGCGCAGCATCGCGTCCCGCTTGGCGCGGTAGACGTTGACCAGGAGGGCCACGTGAGGCGCGAGGTTGTCGCGCAGGAAGTAGGTGGCCACGCGCGAGGCGAAGGGATTGACGCCGCCGCCGAAGAGGAACCCCTGGAAGGCGGGGATCATCTCCCGGGGCGCGCACAGCCAGCCGAGGCGGAAGCCCGCGCCGAGGATCTTCGACACGGTGCCCGCGCGCATCACCCGGCCCCCGCCGTCGAGGGCGTAGAGCGACGGCAGGTGCTCGCCCTCGAAGCGCAGCTCGCCGTAGGCGTCGTCCTCGAGGATCAGGGTGTCGTACTCGTGGGCCAGATCGATCAGCTCCCGCCGCCGGCGCAGGGTCAGCGAGGGCCCGGACGGGTTCTGGAAGTTCACGATCGTGTAGATGAGCTTGCAGCGCCGGCCCTGCCTCCTGAGGGCGGCGAGGTGCTCCCGCGCGACTTCGACCACCAGCCCGTCCTTGTCCACCGGCACGTCGAGCACCTGGGGACCGTGGCGGCGGATGGTCTGGAGCGTGCCCGAGAAGGTGGGCGCCTCCGACAGGATCACGTCGCCCGGGTCCACGAAGGCGCTGAACGCGAGCGAGAGCGCGTGCCCGGAGCCGTTGGAGATGATCAGGTTCTCGGGGCCCACCTTGAGCCCCTCGAAGAGCCCGTACTTGTGGCACACCAGCTCGCGCAGGCCGCGGTACCCTTGCGGCTCGCCGTAGGTGAGGGCCTCCGCGCCCTCGGCCTTGATCATTCGCGCGGTCGCGTCGACCAGCCCGTCGTACGGAAAGGACCCCGGGTCCGGGAAGCCCCCGCCGAACTCGAACAGCGCGTTGGTGACCGGGCGCCCGGTCGGCGGGGCGCCCCAGCCGATGCGGGCGCGGGTGGACAGGAGCTCGACGAAGGAGTCGGGGGCGGTGGTCATCGAATGGCTCTCAGCGCTTCTTGGGCGGTGGCGAGTAGGTGGCGAGCACGTTGACGAAGGGGCGCGCGCTGGCCGGGATCGCGTGGCGGCCGCCCAGCAGCACCTCGCGGGAGTCGGCGCTCGCGCCGTAGAGCGTCCGGATCGCGGAGCCGTCCGGCTGCACGGTGGCGCCCTCGAACGAGGCGCCCGCGAAGAAGCCGATGGACCGGGCGTAGGAGAAGATCTCGGCCTTGAACGAGCCGTCGGTGTTGGCCGCGTCGTGCAGGCTCTTGGGGCCCTTCTCGCGGGGGATGTCGGTGTCCTGCTTGCCGCTGGCCATCTCGGAGAGCACCGCGGTGGCCTTGCGCAACCGCTCGGCGAGCTCGCCGGGGCTGTCCGCCCGCGTCTCGGCCGCCGTCGCCAGCACACCCAGCACGGCCAAGACGATGCCCCGGCGGATCGTCGTCATCTAACCACGATATTAGCCCATTTCCTACGCGACGATCTTCTTCTCGCGCAGGCTCCGGATCTCCGCCGCGGGCAGGCCGAGCTCGCCCAGCACCTGATCGGTGTGCTCGCCCGAGTACGGCGCCACCGTCCGCATGGTCCCCGGGGTGTCGGAGAGCTTGATCGGCTGGCCGAACTGCTTCACGGTCCCGTGCACCGGGTGCCGCATCTCCACGATCATGTCACGCGCCTGCACCTGCGGGTCGGTGACGACCTCTTCCGGCTCGTAGACCTTGCCCACGCAGACGTCGGCCTTGACCAGGAAGTCGTACCAGTCGTCGCGGGTGCGGGTCCGGATGATGGCCTCGATCTCCTCGCGCGCCTTCACCTCTTCCGCGTTGGCCGCCCGCACGAACTGGTCGGCCTTGCGGGCGAACTTCACCATGTCCGGCCGGTTGATCGCCTTGCAGAAGTTCTCCCACAGCCAGGGCTCGGTGCACCCGATGGTCAGATACTTGCGGTCCTTGGTCTCGTAGACCGCGTAGTACGGATAGGAGCCGCCCAGGAAGCCCTCGCCGCGCTTGGGCGCCATGCCGTCGCTCCAGAAGAAGCGCATGTTGGGCGTGGCCGCGAGCAGGGCCAGCGAGGTGTCCAGGTAGGAGACGTCCACGTGCTGGCCGCGGCCGGTGCGCTCGCGCGCGAAGAGGGCCATCATGATGCCGAGCGCGCCGTGCATGCTGGCCCCGCCGTAGTCGGCCACCAGGTTGAGCGGGAAGATCGGCTTGCGGTCCGGCTCGCCGATCAGGTTCAGCACGCCGGCCAGCGACAGGTAGTTGCCGTCGTGGGCCGGGTAGTCCTTGTAGGGGCCGTTGTGGCCGAAGCCGGAGAGCGAGCAGTATACGAGCCGCGGGTTCGCGGCGGAGAGCGTGGCGTAGTCGGCCCCCAGCCGCTTCATCACGCCGGGTCGGAAGCCCTCGACGATGACGTCGGCGGTGGCGGCCAGCTTGCCGAAGATCGCCCGGGCCTCCGGCGCCTTCATGTTGAGCGCGAGCGACCGCTTGTTGCGGTTCACGTAGGCGAAGGCGGCGCGCCGCTTCGTGGCCGCGTCCTCGGTGGTCTCGGGCGGGGTCTCGATCTTCAGCACGTCGGCCCCCATGTCGGCCAGGAACATCCCGGGCATCTCGGCGGGCGGAACCCGCGCCATCTCCAGCACCTTGATTCCGTCCAGCACGCCCATGGCGGTCTCCGCTTTCCCTCTCCCCTCAGGGGAGAGGGCAGGGTGAGGGGTGGTTGAGGGTGAGGGGTGGTCTACTTGTACGCCTCGGGCGCCTTGATCGCCCGCTCCCAGAAGACCGGGTCGTGGCTCGGGAAGATGCGTCCCCCGGTGAGCCGCGCGAGCGTCTTGAGGCGCTGGATCGAGTGCATCGCCCGCGTCGGGTCCCACACGACGCCGGGCGGGATCTCCTCGTCGATCGACCGCTGCCAGTAGCAGCTGTCCCCGGCCAGGATGACCGGGCCGGTCACCGGCAGCTGCACCAGCAGCGACTGGTGCCCGGGGGTGTGGCCGTCGCTGCGCAGCGCGGTCACCCCCGGCACCAGCTCCGCGTCTCCGTCGAGCAGGCGCCAGCGGTAGCCGGGCAGATCGAAGTTCTTCCGATAGTAGAAGGAGGCGAAGAACGCGGCCGGGTACTGGGCGTAGGCGTACTCGTCCTTTTGCACCACCAGCTCGGAGGTGTCGAAGATCGCGGCGCCGCCCGCGTGGTCGAAGTGGAGGTGGCTGATCACCACCAGGTCCACGTCCTTGGGCTCGAGGCCGATGGAGTCGAGCCGGTGCACGAGCAGGTCCTCGTCGGTGAAGCGGCAGAGGGGATCCTGCCGCAGCAGGCCAGGCACCGCGCGCGGGGAGATGCCGGTGTCGAAGAGGATCGTGGCGTCGCCGGTCCGGACCAGGTAGCAGGTGACCGGGATCGCCACCCGCTCCGGAGAGCGCTCGCCGTAGAAGAGCCCCGAGCGCTCGAACCCGAGAAACCCGTTCTGGAGCGCGTAGAGGGCCTTGACCGCCATGGATCAGGCGCGGGACTTGGCGGGACGATGCGCGCGCGCCCCCTTCGGGCGGGCCGCGGGCTCGGGCTCCATCGGGTCGTACACCCAGATCTTGTTCGAGGCGGAGAGGCCCATGGTCACGGTGCGGCCGTCGAGCACGATCGACACCGTGCCCGCGTAGGGCGCGATCTCGCTCACCACGATGCGGCTGCCCGGGCGGATCCCCGACTCCCACAGGAAGCGCAGGAGCTGGCGGTCGGCCTCCGCCTCCTCGGTGATGCGCTCGACCACGAACGGGTGACCGGCGGGCGCCTGGTTGAGGGGGATCGGCCGGTGCGCCTCGGGGGCCGGCATGCCCGGGATCGGGTTGCCGTGCGGGCAGGTGCTGGGCATCCCGAGCTTCTCGGCCAGCCGCTCCTCGACCACCGGCGACAGCGAGTGCTCGAGCCGGTGGGCCTCGTCGTGCGCGCGCGACCAGTCGAGCCCGAGCTCGTCGGTGAGCCAGCGCTCGATCAGGCGATGCCGGCGCGCCATGGTCTCGGCGATCCCGAGCCCCTTGGTGGTCAGGCGGATCTCCTTGCGGCCGCCGATGCGGATGTAGCCGTCCTTCTGCATGCGGCGGATCGCCTCGGTGATGGACGGCGCCGAGATGTGCATGTGGCGCGCGAGCCGCGCGCCGATCACCGGCTTGTCGGTGCCGGCGAGATCGTAGATGGCCGCGAGATAGTCCTGGATCGCCGGCGTGGTCTCGTCCATGGCCGTCAGCATACCGACCGGGGTGACGGTGGGCAAGCCCCCGGGCGGCCGTGATATTCTTGCCCGACCAGGAGGCGGGCCATGGACTTCGCGCTGACCGAATCGCAGGAGGTGATCAAGAAAGAGGTGGGGGCGCTGGCCCGTACCTTCTCGCTCGACTACTGGCTCGAGAAGGACGACAAGGCCGAGTATCCGAGCGACTTCGTCAAGGCCTTCGCCGACAACGGCTGGCTCGGCATCACGATCCCCGAGGCGTACGGAGGGGCCGGGCTCGGGGTCACCGAGGCCGCCCTGATGCTGCACGAGATCTGCGCGTCGGGGGCGGGCACCTCCGGCTGCTCCCCGATCCACTTCTACGTCTTCCCGCCGACTCCGCTCGTCAAGTACGGGACCGAGGCGATGAAGCGGAAGTACCTGCCGGGGATCGTGAGCGGGGAGACCGTGATGGCCTTCGGGGTCACCGAGCCCAACGCGGGCACCGACACCTCGCGCATCACGACCCGGGCGGAGAAGAAGGGCGACCGCTGGGTGGTGAACGGCCGCAAGGTCTGGACCACCAACGCTCAGCACGCCAACCGGATCCTCCTGCTCGCGCGCACGTCCGACCGCGACCCGGCCAAGCCGCTCAAGGGGATGACCCTCTTCTTCGCGGACTTCGACCGCGAGGCGATCACGGTGCGGTTGATCCACAAGCTCGGGCGGGCCGCGGTCGACTCCAACGAGATCTTCATCGACAACCTGGAGATCCCCGAGGAGGACGTGGTGGGGACGGTGGGGGAGGGCTTCTACCACCTGCTCGACTCGCTCAACCCGGAGCGCATCGTCATCGGCATCGAGGCGGTGGGGATCGGGCGCGCGGCCCTCGACCGCGCGGTGCAGTACGCCAAGGAGCGCGTGGTGTTCGACCGGCCGATCGGCAAGAACCAGGCGATCGCCCATCCGCTCGCCCACGCGATGGCCCAGCTCGACGCGGCCGAGATGATGTGTCTCAAGGCCGCGTGGCTCTTCGACAACGGGAAGCCCTGCGGGCGCGAGGCCAACGCGGCCAAGATGCTCGCGGCCGAGGCCGGCTTCAACGCCTGCGACGCCGCGCTCCAGACCTTCGGGGGCTACGGCTACGCCAAGGAGTTCCACGTGGAGCGCCTGTGGCGCGAGATCCGCCTCTACAAGATCGCCCCGGTATCGCAGCAGATGGCGCTCAACTACCTCGCCGAGCACGTGCTCGGCCTGCCGCGCTCGTACTAGCACCCCGGAGATCTGGGATGGACCTGATGCTCAGCACCCACGACACCGGCTACGAGCAGCCGGACGGCCCCACCATCGCGAAGGTGCTGGCGTCGCTCGACGGGGGGCGCAACGTGCTGGCCACCCTCGGCACCTCCGACTCGACCTACATCCAGGCCAGCGGGAGCGTGCAGGCCGGCTTCGGCCTCGACCTGCAGGAGGGCTCGATCGAGCGGCGCTTCCGCACCCGCGACCGCGCGCTGCCGCTCGCCTGGGTGACCGAGGCCTTCCAGCGCTACGCGCGGGCGGACCTGGGGTGGCGGGACCAGGTGGAGTGGGAGCAGGAGCGCATCGTCGTCCCGCGCGAGTCGTGGGCCAACGGCTGGGCCGCCTACGTCGCGCTGATGATCGCGGTCGCCGGAGCCATGTGGCTCTGGCACAGCTGGCGCGCCGTCCCCTGACCGCGGCGGGCGGCCGGCCCGGCCCTCAGCCGCGGGCGCCGGTGAGGATCCGCTCGTGGAGCGCGCTCAGGATCTCCGCGATCCCGGCCTGCGCCCACACGTCGGGGAAGGGCGACTCCAGCAGGGCCGCGATCTCCTTGCCGCTGCGGGCCTTCGTCTGGTCGGCCGTCTCGTCCGCGCGCGCGGCCCGCAGGTGCCCGAGCACCCGCTCCTTGCGATAGATGGCCGGGTACTCCACGTAGCGGTAGAGCTCCGCGAAGTCCTGGGTGAAGAAGACGGCCACCGGGACCGACGCCCAGCGCTGGCCGTTCTTGTCGTTGGCGTACTCGCACACCAGGTCGCCATTGTCGACCGTCGCCTCCGGCAGCCCCTTCATCAGCATCGTGTCGCCGTCGCGCGGGAAGATGCGGAGCTCGAGCCCGCCCGCCTGGGCCAGGCGGGCCAGGTACGGCACGTCGCGGCGGCAGTCCGACGACCACTCCTCCGAGATCACCGCGACCCTGGCGGGTCCGCCCGGCTGCGCGGCGAGCCACTGGATGGCCGCGGTCTGCTCGGCGCTGAGCCGCGCCCGGGCGAAGCGCTCTCGCAGGTAGCCGCTCCAGTCCACGCGCGGGCGGACCAGGCTGAACCGCCGGATGTCGAAGCCCTCGCGGGCAAGGTTCGCGGCCGAGCCGGTGAACTTCACATACTCGTCGAAGGTCATGCCCTGGGCGAACCGCTCGGAGTCCATGCGGGGAGGATACCAGAGCCGCCCGGCCTTGTGGCGCCGGCGCGTCAGGCCCAGAGGCGCCGGCTCGCGATGGCGGCGCCCTCGCGGAGGGCGCCGAGCTTGGCCCACACCACGCCGTGGGCCACCATCTCCGAGCCCGCGAAGGTGCCGAAGCCGCAGTCGGTCGAGGCGACCACGCGGGTCCGATCGCCCACCGCCTCCACCGCGGCGCAGACCCGGTCGGCCACCACCTCGGGGTGCTCGACGTAGTTCGTGGTGGTGTCGATGACCCCGGGCAGGAGCAGCATCGCCTCGGGCAGCCGGTGCTGCCGGAGCACGCGGTACTCGTGCTGGTGGCGCGGGTTGGCGAGCGGCAGCGAGAGCGCGCCGACCCGGGCGCGGGCCACGATCGGCAGCACCGCCTCGAGCGGCACGTCGTGGGTGTGCGGGCCGTCGTAGTTGCCCCAGCAGAGGTGCAGGCGGATGCGCTCGGGCGGGATGGAGGCGGTGGCCCGGTTGATCGCCTCCACGTGCAGCTCGACCATCTGGAGGAAGCGCTCGAGCGAGTCGCGGCGGAAGAAGCGGGAGCGCTCCATGGCGAGGTCCGGGCAGTCCACCTGCAGCAGCAGGCCTCGGGCGTGGATCAGCTCGTATTCCTTCCGCATCTCGCGGCTGAGCGCCATGACGTATTGCTCGTGCGAGCCGTAGTAGGCGGAGAGCAGGATGGTGGCGATCACCCCGGGCGAGGCCGCGGTCATGAAGCGCTCGGCGAACCGCCGTGGCCGCGCGTCGGTCTCGCGCAGGAATGCGTCGCACTCCCGCTCGGCCGGCCCCAGGTCCGCGTAGTCGATCTCCGCGATGGCCTGCGGCGCGTCGCCGATGCGGGCCGCGTCGCGCCGCCGCCGGGCCAGCATCTCCGCGTAGTCGGGGAAGTCGATCAGGTCCTGGGCCAGCTCCCGGCGGCTCGTGCCTCCGAAGCCCTTCATGCGTGAGGCCACGTAGGTGGAGAAGCCCGCGCGCGGCTGCTCGCCGTTGTTGCCCACATCGATGCCCGCCTCGAGCTGCCCGGTGACGACGCGTGAGAGCGCGGCTCCGACCTCGCGCTCGAGGGCGGCCGCGTCCACCGCGTCGCCCCGGTCCTGGCGCACCAGCAGATCCCGGAGCGCGGGGGGCCGGGGGAGACTGCCCACGTGGGTGGTGAGGATGCGCTCCTCGCTGCGCAGCACGTCAGCCCGCCTTTGGAGTGATCTGGATGAGAGGGGCTGGCTCGGTCTCGATCTGGATCGTGGTGTGATCGATGCCGAATCTGGCGTGGAGGATGACGTGCAAGGCTTCCAGGATCTTGTCGGAGGGCGCGCCGGCCTCGACCACTACGTGGACGCTCATGGCTTCGCGGCCGGAGGTGAGCGTCCACACGTGCAGGTCGTGGACCCGGCGCACCGAGGGCGCGCCGCAGAGCGCCTCCTCGATCTCGGTCACGTCGAGGTGGGCCGGCGCGCCTTCCAGCAGGATGTTGACGGCCTGGCGGAGCAGGGTCCACGTGCGCGGCAGGAGGAAGAGCGCGATCAGGGCGCCCGCGATCGGGTCCGCGATGGCCCAGCCGGTGGAGAGGATGATCGCGCCGGCCACGATGACGACGCCGGAGCTGATCGCGTCGCCCATCACCTCGAGGTAGGCGCCGCGCACGTTGAGGCTCTCTCCCGCTCCGGTGTGCAGGAGCCAGAGCCCGGCCAGATTGACCAGGAGGCCGAGCACCGCCACCGCCACGATGGGCCCGCCGGGCACGTGGGGCGGCTGCCAGAGCCGCTCGTAGGTGGCGAAGAGGATGCCGATGGCCATCACGCACAGGAGCACGCCGTTGACGAGGGCGGCGAGGATCTCGACGCGGTAGTAGCCGTAGGTCTTGGCCGGGGTGGCGGGCCGCTCCGCGAACCAGACCGCGAGCAGGCTCAGGAGGAGGCCGCCCGCGTCGACCAGCATGTGCAGCGCGTCGGCGAGGAGCGAGAGGCTGCCCGTCCACAGGCCGACGCCGGCCTCCACCACCAGGAAGCCCGCGGTGAGGCCGAATACCGCGAGCAGCCGGTGCTTGTGGCGGGAGCCGTGGGTATGGCGATGGTGCGCGTGCACGATGGTCGCGCTCAGCGGGTCGCGGGCACGACCAGCTTCGCTTCTCCCTGGCGGATGCCCTGGCTCGCGAAGAACCCGGCGTGCGCCTCGAGGGCATAGCGGAACTCGCCGAGCGGGCCGTACAGCTCGGTCGGGCTCGGGTCCATCTTGAGGATCGCGAAGATGCGCCCGTCGCCCTTGACGAAGGCGATGTCGAGCGCGGCGGGGACGTTCTGCATGTGGAACTGGGTGAAGATCTCCTTGCCGAAGTCGAAGAGGATCAGGTGCCGCTTGATCTCTTCGGGCGTCGCGCACTGGAAGCCGCCCGCCTGCCGCTCGCCGCTGTCGGCCAGCTTCACCCGGAGAGCCAGCGTACGGGAGCCCGCCTGGATGGAGACCATGCGGAGCGGCATGCTCGCGAAGGCGTCGCGCCAGCGCGGGCACTCGGGGTTCGGGGCCGCCTTGGTCGCCGGACCCTGAGCGATGGCGGCCGGCGCGAGCGCGGCCAGGAGGAGGGTCGCCGCCAGCAGGGCGGCTCGGGACCGGATCATGGATGGACCTCCCGGGTGGACGGCCGGAGCCGGCGGCGGGCCAGGCTCGCCGCGGCGAAGAGCAGGAGCGCGACCAGCACCACCGCGCCGCCCGCGGCCAGCCGCAGATAGTACGCCGCGATGAGGCCCGAGATCACGGACAACAGCGCGATGCCGATGGCGATGGCGGTGGCGGTGTGGAAGCTCCGGCCCAGCGCGAAGCCGGCCAGGGTGGGGATCACGATCATGGCCGACACCAACAGCACCCCGACCATCCGCATCGCCACCACCGTGGTCAGAGCGGTGAGCACGGTGAGGAGCAGGTTGAGGGCGCCGACCGGGACCCCGCTGGTGCGGGCCAGGTCCTCGTTGAGGGTGATCGCCAGGAGCTGGCGGTAGAAGGCGCCGATCGCGACGGTCACCGTCGCGCCCAGGGCCAGGATGAGCCAGACGTCGCCGGGCGTGACGGTGAGGATGCTCCCGAACAGGATCGCGAAGAGATCGGCGTTGAAGCCGCGGGCCAGGCTGATGAGCACCACCGCGAGGGCGAAGCCGCCGGACAGGAAGACCGCGAGCGCCGCGTCGCCCTGGAGCGCGCCGCGCGCCCGCAGCCGCTCCATCCCGACCGCGCCGGCCAGCACCACCACGAGCGCGCCCACCACCGGCGAGATCCCCAGCACGAGGCCGAGCGCCACCCCGGCCAGGGCCACGTGGGCGAGAGTGTCCGCGATCAGCGAGAGCCGGCGCGGGATCAGGAAGACGCCGATCGCCGGGCAGATGAGCGCGGTGACCACGCCGGCCGCGAAGGCCCGGTGCATGAAGCCGTACTGGAGGAACTCGGGCATCGGGCTAGTGGTCGTGGCTGACCACGCGCACCGCGGGGCCGTAGAGAGCGGTCAGGGCCGCGTCGCTCAGGAAGTCGCCCGGGCGGCCGTGGAAGATCAGGCGGCGGTTGAGGCAGGCGAGCTTCGTGACCTCCTTGGCGACCACGCCGATGTCGTGGCTCACCAGGATCAAGGTCACGTCGCGCTCCCGGTTCAGGTGATGGAGCAGCGCGTAGAAGCTGGTCTGGGCCTCCGGATCCACTCCGCCGGTGGGCTCGTCCAGGATCAGCAGCTCGGGCTTGGACACGAGCGCGCGGGCGATGAGCACCCGCTGCTGCTGGCCGGTGGAGAGCGCCCCGATCCGCGCGGGCGCGTGGTCGGCCATGCCCACCTGGCCCAGGACCTCGTCGATGCGCTGACGAGCCGCGGGGCCCAGGCGACCGAAGAGCCCGAGGGAGGGCAGGAGGCCGGTGGCCACCACCTCGCGCACCGTCACCGGCAGCGCGGGATCGAGCGTCGCCTTCTGGGGCACGTAGCCCAGGCGCCCCCACTGACGGAAGGCGCCCGGCGGGTGGCCGAAGAGGCGGACCGTGCCGCGGGTCGGCGGGAGCAGCCCGAGCACGATGCGGAGGAGCGTGGTCTTGCCGGACCCGTTGGGGCCGATGATGCCGAGAAAGTCCCCCGCCTCCACCGTCAGGTTGATCCGCTCGAGGACCGACACCGGGCCGTAGGCGAAGTCGACATCCTCCAGCTCGACGAACGGGCGCATCTAGCCCTGCACCCGGACCGCGCCGTCCACCGCTCGCGGCGCCGCATCGTGGAGGCTGTCCCACCACGCGCCGGCGGCCGCGCAGCCGCCGCCGAGGAGCACGCCGCCCAGGACGTCCGAGGGCCAGTGCGCGTTGAGGATGACCCGGGCGTAGCCCACCGTGCCGACCAGGGCCACCGCCAGCACGATCAGCCCCACGCGGGCCCGCGGGGAGGCGGGCTCACGCGAGAGCGCGTAGAGCAGGAGCACCGCGAAGGTCGTCGCCGCGGTGACGTGGCCGCTCGGGAAGCCCCAGTGGACACCGCGGGGCCGGGGCCGGCCGACCAGGAACTTGAAGAGCTGCTCGATGGCGCCGCCGACCGGCATGAGGGCGCACCAGAGCCACCAGTGCCGCCGCGCGATGGGCGACCACGCGAAGATGGCCAGCATGGCCGGCCCGAGGACCACCCACTTGCCGCCGTAGTCGAACCAGCGCGCCGCTGCATGCGCGAGCGTGCCGCGCGCCTCCAGGATCTCGCCGTGGACCGCCACGTCGCCCGGCAGCAGGCCGACCGCGTAGACCACCCCGCTCAGTCCGAGAAAGGCGCCCAGCATCAGCAGGCAGACCACGCGCCAGCGCGCGACGGCGGATACGTCCATGGCGCTCACATTGTACTCGAACGCCTCGTGAGCCCCCGTCCTAGAGTGGGAAGGACGGCGACCGCGCGCAAGTGCGTATCCGGCCGCGCGTTGCAGGCTCGACCCTTGGGCCGGTGCGCACCCGGGGAGCGCAATCGCATCGCCCAGCGCTGCGCCCGCTACGTCGCGCGCGGCCGACGGGGTGTCACGTCGCGAGCCGATCGACGAAAACCCAGCACCCAGCTGGACCCACACTGAAGTATCCCGGTCTGTGTAACACTGGGAGGGTAGCCAGGGACCATGCGTCAAACGTGCGTCCTAGAAGGCCGCTCCCGCCATATCCACCGGATACCCGGCCGGATTAGCCTGACCAGGCCCGCAGTGTCCGCGAATTATCCAGACCGGCCTAATTCTAGTTCGCCGCACAGTTATTTCGGTGAAGCGACATGCGGAGGAGAGTACCGGGCGGGTAGACGGACACTCCTCTCTACATTGAAGAAGCTCAGGGTGAGAGCGTGAAAGGCTCGACGAGGCCGACGTGACGGTCAAAGGGACCGGCTTCATCATCAGCCTCGGCATTCTGCTGGGGTCACTCGCCGCCCAGGCCCAGCAGACGGGCAACGTGTACCGGATAGGGTTCCTCGGAAACTCCACGGCGGCCCTCGAGGCTAATCTCGTCGGGCCGTTCCGCGAGGGGTTGCGCGACCTCGGGTATGTCGAGGGCCGAAACGTCCTGATCGAGTATCGGTGGGCGGAGGGAAAGTATGATCGCTTCCCTACCCTCATTGGGGAGCTGCTCGCCCTGAAGGTCGCGGTGATCGTGACCGCCGGGACACCCGCCACCCTCGCAGTCAAGAAGGCGACAACCTCGGTCCCTCTCGTCATGACCGCGGTCGGCGATCCCGTGGGGACGGGCATCGTCCCGTCGCTCAGCCATCCTGGCGGGAACATCACCGGGTTGACCGCGATCTCGACGGAAATGGACGCGAAGCGACTCGAACTGCTCAGGGAA
>WNFG01001865.1_pt1 | contig 25418 bp, 25 predicted proteins | sample 5400431 | NCBI WGS metagenome assembly WNFG01 (sample SAMN13153346, study PRJNA577476) | soil metagenome | isolation source: 120 cm saprolite under Douglas fir tree site 2 hole 3 replicate 2 | place: USA:California | collected 2015-04-18 | reverse complement strand
AGCGGGCGGTATCGTCGGCGGTCTCACTGACTTCACGCCGCCGGTCAACGGACGATTCTTCCTCGATCACGACCAGCGAGACACGCTCAGCGCCGGGACGACCGTGCAATTTCCGCGCTCCGGCTGGATCGGTGGAAACCTCAACTACGGTTCCGGCTTCCTCAATGGCGACGGCCCTGACCATCTCCCCAACCACACCACGCTCGACCTGGCCGCCGGAGCGCAATGGAACGATTGGTCACTCAAGCTTACGAGCGTCAACGTATTCGACAGGCGATATCTGCTCGACCGGAGCAATACCTTCGGAGGAACGCACTACAACGACGCCCGAAAGGTGTCGATCGAGGTGGACCGCCGATTCGGATACTGACGACTACGCCACTGCCGCTGTCTCCCGATACTGGATCTCGTAGAGCTTCCGATACAGGCCGTCGTGCTGGATCAGCTCTTCGTGCGTTCCCCGTTCGCGGATCTCGCCGTGGTGGAAGACGAGGATGGTGTCGGCGGAGCGGATGGTGGAGAGGCGGTGCGCGATGACGATCGACGTCCGGCCGGACATCAGCGTCTGGATCGCTTCCTGGATCAGTACCTCGGTCTCGGTATCGATCGAGGACGTCGCTTCGTCGAGCACGAGTACCGGCGGATTGAAGGCCAGCGCACGTGCAAATGACAGGAGCTGCTTCTCCCCCACGGACAACCCGGCGCCGCGCTCGCGTACCTCGGAATCGTAGCCCTCGGGCAGACGCTGAATGAAGCGATCGGCCTGGACGCGGATGGCTGCTTGGCGCACGACCTCGGCGGTGATCTTCGGATCGCCTAGGGCGATGTTCTGCGTGATCGTGCCGGTGAAGAGGAAGAAGTCCTGCTGCACGATGGCGAAGAGCGTGCGGAGCGATGTGATGGTGTAGCGGCGGATGTCGATGCCGTTGACCAGAATCTCGCCGCGCTGCGGCTCGTAAAAGCGGAGCAGAAGCGCCGTCACCGTGGTCTTGCCTGCGCCGGTGTGACCGACGACGGCGATGCGCTCGCCGCGGTTGACCCTGAATGAGACGTTCTTCAGCACCCACTCCGGCTCGTTGTAGGCGAAGCAGACGTCGCGGAACTCGATCGAGTCGAAGTGATCGATCTCCAGCGTGCCCTCGTCGAGGATGCGCGGTGGTGTGTCGAGCGTCTTGAAGATCCGTTCGCTCGCCGCCATGGCCGCTTGCAGGATGTTGTACTTCTCCGAGAGGTCGGAGATCGGCTCGTAAAACCGTTGCGCGTACTGAAAGAATGCGATCAAGGTACCGATGGAGAGCATGCCGCGGATGACCTGTCCGCCGCCGTACCAGACGATGAGGGCCATGCCGATCGTCTCCACCAGCTCCACGACCGGATAGAAGATCGAGTAGTAGAAGACCGAATCGATGTTGGCGTCGCGGTGGCGAACATTCAGGCCTTCGAACTTTTCTGCTTCATCGACCTCCCGGTTGAAGAGCTGGACGGTGGCCATCCCCGAGATGTGCTCCTGCAGGAAGGCGTTGATGGCGGCGATGCGGGCGCGCGTCTGGCGGTAGGTCTTGCGCGCGCCGGCGCGGAACCACGCCGAGGCCAGAATGATCAGAGGGATGATCGAGAAGAGGACCAACGCCATCCGCCAGTTCATCCAGAACAACACGCCGACGATGCCTGCGAGCACGAAGATATCGCCGAAGATCGAAACGAATCCGGCCGTGAACATCTCGTTGAGCGCATCGACGTCGGTGGTGACACGCGTCATCAGCCGGCCGACCGGATTGCGGTCGAAGAACTGGATGTCGAGCCGCTGCAGGTGCTCGAAGATCTGTTTGCGGAGGTCGTACATGATGTACTGCCCCATCAGATTCATCAGCACCATCTGCGTGTAGAGCACGGCAAAGCCGCCGGCGAGGACGACGAAGTAAAGACCGGCCGCGAGATTGATCCCACTCATCGGATCGAGGGCCCAGCCGTGCGCCACCAGCCACGCGCCGATACGCTGGCTGATGCCTGTGACGCTTGCCCCGTGCGACGGCTTCACGTAGAGATCGATCGCCACCGCCACGATGGCCGGCCCTGCGATCTCGAGCAACGACGAAAGGATGACCAGCCCGACCGACACCGTCGCCCGAAGCCGGTAAGGCCTCAGATAGCGCAGCAGCCGCCGCGCAAGATGCGGGTCGAACGCCTTTGCTCCTTCGTCTTCGTGTCGTTCGAATTCCATGGTTGCTGGCGCTTTCGCGCGTTGTCGGTTATCGGTTATCGGTGGTCTTTGCCGGCACCTCGGTCTCGACAACGCGCGCAGCGCAATTAACCGATAACCGACAACGCGGCGAAGCCGCAGTTAAGCGATCTCCTCGATCTCCTCCTCAAGGGTCTGCCTTCGATAAAGGTTTGCGTAGTAGCCGTCCTGCTCGAGGAGAGTGTCGTGCGTCCCCCGCTCGACGATGCGTCCGTCGTCGATGACGATGATGGTGTCGGCGTCCTTCACCGACGAGACGCGGTGCGAGACGATCAGCGCCGTGCGGCCTTTGCGGATCTCGCGCAGCGCGCGGAGGATCTGTTCTTCCGTATTCGTGTCGACCGCGCTCAGGGAGTCGTCGAGGATCAGGATGGCCGGGTCGCGGACGAGAGCGCGTGCGATCGCCGTCCGCTGCTTCTGCCCGCCCGACAGGGTGATGCCGCGCTCTCCGATCAGCGTCTCCAATCCTTGCGGGAAAGAAGCGACGTCGCCCGATAACCCAGCCAGGCCGGCCGATTCCTGAACGTCCTCCGGCGATGCATCGCGGCGCCCGAAGCGGATGTTCTCGGCGATCGATTCGGAGAAGAGGAAGGTCTCCTGCGGAACGGCGCCGATCCACTGGCGGAGTTGCGACGTCGGGAACGACTCGATCGGCCGCCGGTCGATCAGGATCGTTCCCGGCGGCGGCTCGAAGGTCCGCGTGATCAGCGCCAGCAACGTCGACTTCCCGCTTCCGGTCCGGCCGACGATGCCGACCGTTTCGCCGGGACGAACATGGAGATCGATGTCGCGCAGTGTTGGCCGGGACGACCCGCCATAGGTGAAGTTGAGATGGCGAATCTCGATCTCGCCGCGCACCGGCACCAGCACGCGCTCCCCGGAGTCGGTCTGAACGTCGGGCTGGATCGACCACACCTCGTGCAGACGCACCATCGAGGCCATGCCGCGCTGGAAGAGATTCGTCACCCATCCGAGCGCGATGAGAGGCCAAACCATCCTGCCGAGATAGAGCTGAAAGGCGATGAAACTTCCGATCGAAAGCGTGCCGAGGATCATGGCCCGGCTGCCGAGGTAGAAGATCAGACAGAAGAGCAACCCGATCATCGCGTGCAGGCCCGGATAGAACATTGCCGTCAGCTTGATGACGGTGCGGTTGCGCCCGACATACTCGCGGTTCATCGCCGCGAACAACTGGCTCTCGGCCCGCTCCCGTCCGAACGCACGCACCACGCGCACGCCGGCCAGGTTCTCCTGCACGCGCGCCGAGATATCGCCGAAATAGTCCTGCACGGCCTTGAACTTCACGTGAATCCGCTGGCCGAAGTAACGCACCATCAAGATGATCACCGGCACGGAAATCAGCGAGAGGAGCGCCATCTCACGGTTGATCCGCAGCATCATCACGAAGGCGCCGATGACGACGATCAGCGACGACAGCGCGTGCATGACCGCCGGTCCGATCAGCATTCGTACCGAGGCCAGATCGTTCGTGGCGCGGGAGAGGAGATCGCCCGTGCGCTGCTCCTGGTAGTAGGCCACCGGCAGCGATTGCAGATGCCCATAGAAGTCGTTGCGCATCTCATATTCGATGCGCCGCGACTCCCCGATGATGATGCGGCGCTGCAGAAAGAGGAAGAGCCCTTCGCACATCGACGCGCCGACGAGCAGGAGTCCGTAGCGGACCAGCGCCCCGCGCGTGACCGCCTTGGCCAGTTCGTTAACCGCACCGCCGACGATGAGCGGCTTGAGCAGCGAGAAGGCGGCCGAGGCCATCACGCAGAGGCCACCGAGCGTCAGGGCCGGTTTGTGCCGGGCGAAGTATCCGAAGAGTCGGCGGAGGGGAGAGGGAGTCAGAGGCAATGTTGAATGTCGAATGTTGAATGTTCAGTGTTGAATGAGGCTTCGGCCTCCCCCATCATTCAACATTCGACATTGAACATTCAACATTGAACATTCGGTCTCGGGGCGGTCTCGGGGAACGATCAGGTGCGCCGCCACCGCCTGGTTCCACATCTCTTCCCTCACCCGCACTTGCCATCGGCACCGCGGTGGAGGACAAACAGCATCTTCCCCCAGCCGTCGAACGGCGGTTTGCCCCCCGGAAACTGCACGATCTGATGCTCCGTGCACCACTCCGAGCCCCAGTCGCCGGAGACCTGGATGTCATGACACTCCATCTCGAACGTCTCAACGGCATCGTCTTCATCTCCTGCAACGTGATCCGCATCACGCTGCCGAGCGTGAATCCCTGCGGGAAAGAATGAGGGATGCGGATTCCCGCGCCGTTCTGCCTAGCTGGTCATTCGTTGACCATTCTGGAACATTCTTGACCCGTCTGAGGTGGGGCAAAGGACTCATTTCTAGTCCACCACCTCTTCACTGATTCCCCCCTCTTGCAGCGGAATCAATGGGTTACGTCAATAATCAGAGATGGCCTTGCCATTGCATGATGTAACCATAAATTTACACGATCCATCATAGGCATGGATCGTTCCAAACTCTTCCAAACCGGGAACACAGGAGCCGATGATCCGACAATCGCCACCTCGCTGCGGCGTACTTGGACACACGAGGTCACGACACATCCGTTCGTCGGTTGCCCGCTTACGCTCACCTGCACGGCAGATCTTCCACGGTCAACACCTACAAAAACAGAGGAGATTACGCGTATGAAGCTTTTCAGGTCCGTGAGTCAGTTGTCCCTCTTGCTCGCAACTACGACGTTCTGTCTACTGGGGATGAGCGGGAGTCTTGCCGCACAACAGGGGAATCAGAACGGCCAATTCACAACCAGTGACCACGCAGAAACTCCTCCCTTGCGAACCCTTGCGCCGTTGCCGGAGAAGGAAGGGCATCGCGATAAGCCCATCCGATTGCTGGTGCGCGGTACTGCCCCCAAGCCCGATCCGGCACTACAGACTGCCCCGGCCGCGGCTGTTGCGGTCGGCCCTGTGGTCAGCTTTGATGGGCTGGGCGTGGGCGGAGGATACACACCCAATGCCGCTCCCCCGGACACCAACGGCGCAGTAGGCGTCACGCAATTTGTGCAGTGGGTGAATGAATCGTTCGCCGTTTACGACAAAGTGACAGCGGCAAGACTCTATGGTCCGGCCGCCGGAAACACCCTCTTCCAGGCCCTGGGTGCCAGCCATCCCTGCGCGGTCAACAATGACGGCGACCCGATCGCGCAATACGACAAGGCAGCCAACCGATGGGTGCTGACGCAATTCTCGGTCACCAGCGGCAGTTCGGCTGGCTATTGGCAGTGCGTCGCCGTGTCGAAGACCTCCGATGCGACCGGCGCCTACAACGTCTACGCGTTCAACTACGGCACCGTGCAGTTCAATGATTATCCCAAGCTCGGTGTATGGAACAACGCCTATCTCGTCACCTTCAACATCTTCAACAACGGCTCCACCTTTGCCGGATCGAAGATGTGCGCCTATGACCGCTCCGCGATGCTGGCCGGCACTGCGGCGAACCAGGTCTGTTTTCAGACGAGCTCCGCTTTTGGCGGCCTTCTGCCTTCGGACATTGATGGCCCAACCGCGCCTCCCGCCGGTTCACCGGGATACTTCGTTGCCTTTGACGTGAATGATCTGCTGATGTGGAGGATCTCCAACCTGAATTTCACCGCGTCGAGTGCCACGCTGACCGGTCCGATCACCATCCCGGTGGCCGCATTTTCCGCGGCGTGCAGCGGCGGCGGCACCTGCATCCCGCAGAGCGGAACGACGCAGCTACTCGACTCGCTGGCCGACCGTCTGATGTACCGGCTGGCCTACCGCAATTTCGGCGACCATGAAGCGTTGGTCGTGAACCATTCGATCACCGCGGGGAGCAGTGTGGGCGTCCGATGGTATGAGCTGAGATCGCCGAATGCGCCGGCTCCCGTGGTGTATCAGCAAGGTACGTTCGCTCCCGATTCCAGTTACCGCTGGATGGGCAGCGCTGCCCAGGACCAGGCCGGTAATCTGGCTGTGGGCTATAGCGTGTCGAGCAGCAGCCTGCATCCAGGAATCAACTTCACAGGACGCGCTGCCACGGATCCGTTGGGCACCCTGGGCACGCCGGAGATCCACATCAAGGACGGCCTTGGATCTCAGAATGGTGGACTGAACCGCTGGGGAGACTACAGCAGTTTGAGTGTCGATCCAGTGGACGACTGCACCATGTGGTACACTACCGAGTACCTGCAAACCAATGGAAGCTTTCAATGGAGCACCCGCATCGGGTACTTCAAGTTTGCCAATTGTGGCAGCGCGCCGGTTCCGGATTTCGCTCTTGCTACCACGCCGGCTTCGCAGACGGTCACAGCAGGTGCAGGCACCAGTTATACGACCACGGTCACTGCTTCGGGCGGCTTCAACGGGACGGTTAATTTCAGCGTCAGCGGGCTGCCTGCCGGCGCCGCCGGGACATTCAATCCGGCGTCGGTGGCGACTTCCGGCAGCACCACCCTCAGCGTGACAACGAGCAGCACCACGCCCGCGGGAAGCTATCCGCTCACCATCACGGGAACCAGCGGCTCGATCGTGCATACGAATAGCGTGACCCTGGTCGTGAACACCGCACCGGTACCGGATTACAGCATCTCCGCCAGTCCGGCGTCGCAAACGGTGATTCAGGGAGCGGGAACGAGCTACACGGCTACCGTGACTCCTGTGAATGGCTTCACCGGGACGGTCACTTTCAGCGTCACCGGGCTGCCTGCCGGCGCCGCCGGGACATTCAATCCCACCTCGGTGACAACTTCCGGCAACTCGACTCTCAGCGTGACCACGAGCGCCAGCACGCCAACGGGTAGTTACCCGCTGACCATCACCGGCACCAGCGGCACTTTAAGTCATACGACATCGGTCACACTCGTAGTGAATCCAGTCGCCACAGGGGATTACACTGTGGCGGCAACGCCGTCGTCAAGCACGATCCCGCGGGGTGCGACGACCAATTTCACCGTGACGGTGACTCCTTCGGGCGGCTTCACTGGCACAGTCACTTTGAGTGTTAGCGGACTGCCGTCGGGAGCGACAGGAAGCTTCAGTCCCGCTTCCATCACAACCTCGGGGACTTCGACGCTGACGGTGTCAACATCGCCGCCTGCGACCGGAACGTTCCCGTTGACAATCACCGGAACAAGCGGAGCTACGAGTCACGCCGCTTCGGTCACTTTGGTGGTCACAAAGCACTGACGCGACTGTCAGAACTGGGTACCTGAAGACATTGAATCCACATTTGGGCCGCCGTCATCGGCGGCCCAAATTGTCGGCGTGAGCTTGTTGACTCACAGAGGCTCGCCCCCCTCCTCCCCCACCCGCCCACCCTCATCCTTCAACGGCAACTTCTTCATCTCCTGCAACGTGATTCGCAGCACGCTTCCGAGCGTGAACCCCTGCGGGAAACAGTGCGGGATGCGGATGCCGGCGCCGCTCAGTTCAAGGAAATAGCCGAAGTGCATCGTGCGCAGAGCGGGGACGCCGCCGGCGAACTCCGGGAGGGTCACACTCAGGCCGAGAGCGCCGAAGATCCAGTTCTCCTGGGCGAACTCGCCGCGCCAGAAGTCCTCTTCGTCCGGGGTCAGGTGTTCGAGCCGCATCAGCGCACACGGTCTAGAAATGCGGCGAATTGGTCACGGCCGGGATAGCCGACGGTACGGTCGTGCACGCTGCCGTCCCGCGCGGCGATGACGACGGTCGGGAAGGCGCTGACGCTGTAGCGGTCGATCAGCCGCTGCACGTTGCCGTGATTGCGGCCGTCCTCGCGCTGGCGATCGATGACTTTGACGGCGATGTAGCGGCCGTTGATCTTCGCCGCGAGGTCTGGATCCATGAAGACCTCGCGCTCGAGCAGGTGACATGGGCCGCACCACTCGGCGGAGAACTCGTAAAGGATCGGCCGATGGGATCTCGTCGACGCGGCCACCGCCTGGTCGATATCCATCCAGTGAACGAGATCGACGTCCGTCTTGACGGGCACCTTCCACGAGACGATACGCGCCACGATCAGCAACGCCACCACGATCGGCAGCCAGATCGGCAAAGCTCGCTGCTTCGTCCTATCGAACGTCAGGCTAGTCGGCACCGTAGGGAACCTCCCGCCGCGAGAATATGACGCAGGCCAGCAGCAGCGCCACCGAGGCGTTGCAGAGAATCATCACGATCCAGTTGCGGTCGAAGGGGATCATCGGCGTATCGGGAAGAAGGTTGCTGTTGATCGTTGCCAGCGCTTTGAGCACGCCGGGGTGCGCGCGCAGGAATGCCCCGATCGTTCCCATCTCCCCGCTCACTGCATTCTTCATCATGTTGAGCAGGCCGGAGATCATCGGCAGAAGAATCTGCGCGGCGATGTAAATCCCGATGTTCACGTACGAGCGCGAGAAGCTGCCGAGGAGCGCCAGGAGCGAACAGACGAACAATACCTTCAGTGCCGAGACAAGCGCCGCCGCCAACGCGGTACGCCACAAGATCGGCGTTCCGGCGATCAGGCGTCCGACGATGTCGCTGCCGAACATGATGATGATGGCCACCCAGATCGCCAGCACGACACCAAGTACGCGAGAGAGCAGATAGATCGAGCGGTTGATCGGCTTGCTGAGGATGAGCTGCAGAGTGCCCGACGAAAACTCAGGACCGATGAGCTGACAGCCGGCGATGAGTGCAAAGAGTCCGATCATCTCGTACGGTGCCGACGGTGCTCCGATGGCGGCCGCCGTGACCACGATGAGGATGAGAAGGAGCAGGGCGATGATGTATCCGAGATGCGCGAAGTGTCTGCGCAGCGTCTCGACGATCACGACGAGACTCATGTTTCACCTCGGAAGATCGACTCGAGGTCTGCCGTGCGCCGGCGGACGTCGATGACGCCCGCACCGGTGCCGACGATCCGCGTCACGAGCTGCGCCACATCCGCCTCGGTGGCAACGTATGTTGTCACGACGTTGTCTTTCACGATAGCACCAGCAGCCGATGCGACCGACGCCGCGTCGTAGGAACCAGGCAGCAGCGTGATGGCGATGAGGATCTTCGCGAGCTCGCGAAGCGCTTCTTCGCGCGCGATCACGCCGCCCCTGAGGAAGAGCACGCGGTCGCAGACTTTTTCGACCTCGGCCAGTTGATGCGAGTTGAGCAGGACCGCCGCGCCTCGCGCTTTCTCCTCGGCGATGAGATCGCGCACGAGAAAGACGCCGTTCGGATCGAGCCCCGAGGTCGGCTCGTCGAGAAAAAGAAAATCGGGATCGAGCATCAGCGCCTGGGCCATGCCGATGCGCTGCAGCATGCCGCGCGAGTACTGCGAGAGACGCTTGTCTTCCGCGTCCTTCAGACCGAGGCGCGTGAGGAGCTCATCGACGCGATCGCCGGCGCGTGCGCGCGGCACACCGGCCAGGCGTGCCATGTAACGCAGGAACGCGCCGCCCGTGGCGCGACGGTCAAAATTCATCCGCTCCGGCACGAAGCCGGTACGGCGGCGCACGTCGAGATCGTCGTTCGAGCGGCCGTCGATCGTAATCGAGCCGGTGTCGGCATTGAGAAAGCCGACGATGCACGACATCAGCGTGGTCTTCCCCGCTCCATTCGGGCCGATGAGGCCGACCACTTCGCCCGGCGCGATGGTGAGGTCGACGCCTTTCAGCACGGGGCGCACGACGCCAAACGGGCGGTACGCCTTGGTCAGCGCTTCTACACGGATTCCGTTCATTGCTGGAGTTTGCGCAAGCCGGCCACGATCTCGTCGATCTTCATCCTGTGGAACTGGTCGATGGTCCGTTGCAGCTCGCTCTCCGGCGTTTGCGAGAGGTCCTCGGTATAGACCTTCTTCAGCGCGCCGGCGAGATAGACCTTTGATTCGATGCGCCAGTTCGGCCGCGCAAAAAACTCGGTCTGCACGGTGAGCTTCTTCGGGCCGACGTCGAAGGCGTCGAGGCGGCCCATTGGTTCATTAAGCGGCTCATTTGCAGGGTCCGGCATCCCGGGGATGATAACAGTGGTCACGGAAACAGCCGCTTGGCGTTCTCCCAAAGAATCTTGCGCGCGACCTCGTCGCTCAGGCCAAGGGCGAGAAAGTCGTCGATGTTCTTCCGTGGCGAGACGACGCCCGGCGACGGCCAATCGGTTCCCCACAGCACTTTGTCCGCCAAGTCGGCAACGCGCGGAACGTAGCGCAGCAGCGCCTTCGGCGGGATTCCGGAGATGTCGAGCCGCACGTTGTCATGACGCCGCGCCAGGAAGAAGGCCGTCTCGCCGTGCAGCGGCCGTCCGGCGTGCGCAAGGATGATCGGCAGGCGAGGGAAGTCGATGGCCACGTCGTCGATCGGCATCGGATCGGCGAAGACGTTGCGCGCGCGCGGAAAGACCGAGGTACCCGTGTGAAACATCACCGGCACTCCACGCTCCTCGCATTCACGGTAGATCTCGGCGAGCTGCCACAACTCCCCGTGGTAGGCGTTCGGTGCGAAGAGCTGGTGCGGCGGATGGATCTTGATCATCCGGATGCCGAGGTCGAGCACGCGCCGGATCTCGTCGCGCACGTTGATCTCATGCAGCGGATTCACGGAGCCGACGGGGAGCAGACGGTCGCGATGGTGGCGCGTGAAATTGGCAATCCAGTCGTTGGTCTGCCGGGTGAAGCCCATCACATCCGGCGAGACGTAGTTGATGCAGCAGACCCGCTCCACCTCTTCCTGATCGAGAAAGCGGACGACGTTGTCCGCCGAGGCGAGGATGTCCTTCGCATTCGCATGCGAGGGGTCGGACAGCATCGACAACACCTCGGGTTTGAGCATCTCCCACGGCTGGATGTGGATGTGAACGTCGAAAACGCGCATGGTTCATTATGCGGCTACGCCGCGTTGTCGGTTCTCGGTTGTCGGTTCCACGAACTTCACAGCGCTCTCACCTGAATCGACCATGCGTACTGAAGCGCGCCGACAACCGATAACCGACAACGCGGCTACGCCGCTAAACGAGCATGACCAGCCGCATGCACACGGCGCTGTCGGGGCAGGCGCCTCGCAGCTCGGCGGAGCCCAGAAGCTGCGGATGGATCTCGTCGCGATCGATTGGTTTGAAACCGCGTTTGGCGAAATAGGGCTGGGCTGTCGTCGTCAGAAGATAGAACTCGCGGATGCCGCGCGAGGCCAGGCGGTCGAGGAGCTGACGGACCATGCGCCGCCCGATGCCGCGGCTGCGATGCGAATCGGCAACGGCGACGGAGCGGATGAGCGCGGCCAACGTGTGCGCCTCGGCGCCGCCACAGCCGACGAGGTCGTCGCCATCGCGTGCGACGATGAATGTCCTCCAATGATCGTCGATACCGTCCGTCGGCAGGTCGTTGGCGACGAGAAGCTGTTTGATCACAGGGATGTCCGCGACGGTTGCGCCGCTGATGATGATCTCTCCATCGCTCATGCCGGCGAGGATAGCAACGAGCCCCGCCGGTGTCACGGAGCCGGTTGGAATGCCCCTCGGACAGAGCGCGGCGAGGAATGACCGTCACCGCGTTGTGTTCTCTCGCATCGCATGCGCCGCTTTGTCCTGTCCGTGCTCGTGCTTCTCGCCTCCGTGGCGCACGCCCAATTCGTCCCACCGGTCCTCAAGGGCATCAAAGGGGACGGCACGCCGCGCCAGACCAATGGCCCCATCCCCTTCCCCGCCGCCGATGAAAGATGGCTGCGGGCACGCTCGAAACACTTCGTTTTCGTCAGCAGCGCCGATGAACGACGGACGCGCGCCGTGGCCGCCGAGCTAGAGACTCTGGCATCCGCGCTGACGCAGGTCGACTCCACCTTCAGCGCGCCGACGGCCTCGCCGACGCTGGTCATTCTCTTCATCCGTCGCCGCGAGAGCCGGCCGTATTTCGACATGCTGCTGAACCGGCGCGACGCCAACGCCAGCGGCGTCTTCGTCTCCATGCGCGACGGTGGCGCCATGCTGATCAACGACGGCTACACCTGGCCCGGCGGCGACCGCGCGCCGTTGCACGAGCTCGTCCACTACCTCATGCAATCGGGCGATGCGAAGGCGCCGCTCTGGATGGAAGAAGGAATCGCCGAGTACTTCAGCAACGCCACCATCCGCTCACGATCGATCTCCGCCGGCGAACCGATCGCGAACCACGTCTCCGTCCTCCGGCAACGCGCACGCATTCCGCTTGCACAACTCTTCGCCGCGGTGCGCGAGTCCAGCATCTACAACGGCTCCAGCGGCCAATCCACCTTCTACGCCGAGAGCTGGGCCATCGTCGACTGGCTGGTGCGTACTTCGGCCAACAACGGCGCCGACTTCTACGCCTTCGTTCACGACGTCTCGCACGGCGCGACCCTCGAAGCGGCGCTGCAGGCGCGCTACCATCGCACCCTGCGCGACGTCGACTGGGCGCTTTCCCGCTACGCGGCGCCGCAACGGGAAGCCTGGGCCATCACGCTCAGCGTCCCGGCGAGCAACACCTCCGTCGACGTCGCTCCGATCGATCGCGCCACAACTCTTTACGAGCTCGGTCATTTTCTGTCGGCGTTTGCAGAGCTGTCCGCCGACACGGAGCGGCACTTCCGCGCGGCTCTCGATGCCGATCCGAAACACGCGCGCTCTCTCGCCGGCCTGGGCACCTTACGCGCTTCCGCGGCGAAGTACGCCGAGGCCATGCCGCTGTTCGAGCAAGCCGTCGCTGCCGATCCGAACGACGTCCAGGTCGCGCTCGCCTACGCCGAAGCGTTGATGCAGGACCAGATCGGCGCGCTGGCGCAGAGCTCCGACACCACCGACGACGATATGACCCGTTTCCGAAAAGCGCGCACGCTGGTTGAGGGAGCGCTGAGACATCGAGGCGACGCCGGCTTTCCCACCGGCCGCGCCGTCGGCGACTTCGGCACGACCTACAGCGTCGAGGACGACGTGGCCCCGGGAATCGCCGCTCTCGAAGAAGCCCGCAAGCTCCTCCCCTCCCGCACCGACTTCGCGTTGCATCTGCTGGCGATGTACCGCCGCACCGGCGACCGAGCCAAAGCCGATCCGCTCTTCGCGCGACTCGAAGCGGCCGGAAATCCGCAGGTTTCCTTCGCCGCTCGCTCCGTGATCGTTCGCGCCGAGCTGGCCCGGGCAAACGCCCTCACACACGAGCAGCGTCTTGACGAAGCGGCCGCCATCGTTCGCGAGCTGGCCGCGAATACCGCCGATGCCGACGCCCGGCGCGCCTTCGAGAAACAGGCCGCTGAACTGACCCGCGTCGCCGTGCAGAACCGTCAGATCGAGAGCTACAACAAGATCGTGGCCCAGGTAAACGCCGGCCGCTATCGCGAAGCCATCAAGGCCGTGGCGGAGTTTCTCAACACAGCCACCGACCCCGACATGCTCCGCGACGCGAAGAAGCTTCAGAAAGAGCTCGCGGAGTGGAGACCGTAGGCCTGGAGGGAATGCCCCGCACCCACCGCGCGTATTCGCAACCGCGATGCGCGTGTGTGAGCTCCGCAACCTTCACCTCGTTACGTACGAGAACGGCATGAGGCTGCAGCAGAAACTCGTGGAGTTGCGGCAGGAAGAGACGATCCCCGATCAACTCCTGCTTCTCGAGCATCCTCCCGTCATCACCCTCGGACGCGGCGGCGATGTACGCAATCTACTCGCCCCCACGTCGGCGCTCGCATCCGAGCGCGTTCGTTTCTACGAGACTACCCGCGGCGGCGACATCACCTATCACGGACCCGGGCAGCTCGTCGGCTACCCCATCGTCCACCTCGGCGAGGGCAACCGCGACGTTCGCAAGTACGTGACGAAACTCGAGGAAGTACTGATCCGCACGGTCGCTCACTACGGCATCACCGCGGAGCGTGCCGAGGGAAAACGAGGGATCTGGGTCGGCAACGACAAGATCGCCGCCATCGGCGTCCGCATCGCGCGCTGGGTGACCTCGCACGGCTTCGCCCTGAATGTGTCGACGAACCTCGATCACTTTCGCCTCATCACGCCGTGCGGCCTGCACGGAACCGGGGTCACATCGATCGCGCAACTCGCGGGACGGGGCGTCGGCATCGACGAGGTGCGCACGATCGTCGCCGAACAATTCGCTGAAGTCTTCGAGCGGGATGTCGTACCGCGCGCTGAGAGCATGCGCCTGGTCAAAGTCATCGTGCACGACCGCGAACGCGTTCTCATTCTTCATCGCCATCCCGAGCGCGGCAACTTCTGGCAACCGATCACCGGATCGATCGAAGAGGGAGAGCTGCCCGTCGACACCGCGCGCCGCGAACTGGCCGAAGAGACAGGACACCACGGGCAGCCCGAGGCGATCGATCTCGAGCAATCGTTCATGATCGAGTCGCACTTCCTGGAAGCGAAATACCCCCCGCCGATCATCGCCCACGAAACCGCCTTCGCGTTCGAAGTGCCCCCCGGCTCGGCGATCCGCATGGACGCCGAAGAACACGACACCTACGGCTGGTTCTCATTCGCCGAGGCATATGAAAAGATCCGCTGGACCGACGACCGCGAGGCGTTGGAAAAGGTGGAGAGAACGTTGCTGGGTTGGAAGGTTGCTGAGGTGCTGGAAGAAGACTTCACCGCAGCAACCAAGCAACCAAACAACCAAGCAACCAGGTAACCCCCACATGACTACCCCCGAAACAAAGACCGCCCCCATCAACCGCCGCGCCGGGCATCGTCCGAAATGGTTGAAGATCCGTGTGCCCGGCGATCTGGCGCAGCTTCCGGTGTCGAAGCTGATGAACGACCTGGCGCTCAACACCGTCTGCCAGGAAGCGCGCTGCCCCAACATCTTCGAATGCTGGAGCGCCGGGACCGCCACCTTCATGGTCCTCGGTGAGATCTGCACGCGCCGCTGTACCTTCTGCGCGGTCGGCAAGGGAAAACCACTCGCTGCCGATGCCGGCGAGCCTCGGCGAGTCGCCGAGGCGGTGGCGAAGATGGGCGTGCAGCATGCCGTCATCACCATGGTCAATCGCGACGACATGCCCGACGGTGGCGCCGGACATCTCGCGCAAACCGTTCGCGCTGTCCGCGATGAGACCGGCGCCGCAGTGGAGGTGCTGATCTCCGACCTCGAAGGCAATCGCGAGGCACTCCGCGCCGTCATCGCCTCCGCGCCCGAGGTGCTCGCGCACAATATCGAGACCGTCCCGCGGCTCTACCCGGCCGTACGCCCTGTCGCAAAGTACCCACGTTCGCTCGACGTGCTGCGATGGGCTTCCGAGGAGCGCGGTGCCAACATGTTGACCAAGTCATCGCTCATGCTCGGCCTCGGCGAGACGGAGGAGGAGGTGCTGGCCGTCGCCGGCGACCTCCGAAATGCCGGAGTCGACATCGTCACCTTAGGCCAATACCTCGCACCGACCGGCAACCACCATCCCGTGCGCCGCTACTACACGCCTGAAGAGTTCACCGCGCTCGGCGCAACGGTGAAGGCGATGGGGTTCCATCACGTCGAGTCCGCGCCGTTGGTGAGGAGCTCGTATATGGCGCACCGTGCGTTGCGGTAGCGGGGTCTCGAGGCGGGAGGTTGCTGAGTTGCTTGGTTGCTGAGTTGCTTGGTTGCTGGGTCGCTTTGAGAGAGTCGCCCTCAAATGATCCGGTTACCAAGCAACCCAGTAACCAAGCAACCCAGTAACCGAGCAACCCTGCAACCACACACCGCGAGACCCCGCAACCACGCCACCCCGAGACCCCGTATACAATCCCGCCCGATGCCCCGGGTCATTTTCGTCGACGAGGGAAAGGCGGCGGAGTTTCCCGCGGGATCCACGCTCCTCTCCTGCGCCGGCGAGATGGGCGTGCGCGTCAGCCACGTCTGCGGTGGCGACGGTGCGTGCGGGACTTGCAGAGTGGAAGTCATCGACGGATGGGACAATCTCACGCCGCCGACACCCGACGAGACCTACAAAGAGCTTGAAGCGCCGTACCGGCTGTCCTGCCAATCGAAGCTGATCGGCGATGTGATCTTGAAAGTGGCAAAGATAGAGTAGAGAAGGTTGTCAGTTGTCGGTTGTCAGTTGTCGGGAACGGAGCAAATCATCTCCTATCACCGGCCCCACGACCGACAACCGATAACCGACAACGAGGCACAAATGACGACAATCGAAGCAACCCCCGCACTCCTCACCAACCAGCAGCTCAACACCCTCTTCCAGTACACCATCGAGGCGTACAAGACGTTCGAGAAGCTGGCGGAGAATCTGCCGAATCCGCTGACCGCGAACATGTTCAAGCAATTTGCCGCCGACGAGCGCGCGGCTCGCGATCTGATCGAGATGAAGATCGCCGCCACCGGCACCGCCCGCAGCCGGGTGACGCTGGCCAACGACCTGGCTTTTCAGGACATCCTGGAAGGCGACCTCTCCTATCGCGAGACCACCGAGTTCCTCATCGCCCGCGAACGGACGATGGAGCGCAAGCTGGCCGAGCTCGGCCGCGGCGCCACCGTGATCGACCGCGGCTTCGTCGTCTACCTCGGCGCATCGAAGCGCTCCCACATCGTAGAGTTGGAGCGCGAGCTGGAATTGACGAAGCTCGACCGCGATTGGTTCAAGCGCGAGGACGCCGAGGCGCGCCTCGTGCGGGGACCAGCCACACCATGAACCTTTCCATCACCCAGACCGCGGCCCAACACCTCCAGCGCGAGCTCGACGGCCGCATCCTCCGCATCGCCTTCACCACCGGCTGCGGTGGAAGCGGCTACCGCCTTGCCTATACTGACGCTCCGTTCGACGGCGATGAAGTCGTCGACGTCAGCGGCATCCATGTCGCCCTTGACAACATGTCCGCCTCCCGCCTCGACGGCGCCATCATCGAATACAACGCGGACGATGACGGATACCTGCTCGATCACCCCGACGCGGTCAGCGCCGTCTGGTGCGGGTAGCTGCGGGTAGCACGGATAACCCGCAAGGCGCATACTTAAACGGATGGGAGGCGTTATGAAGCTCCGTAAAATTCTCTCGGCCGCGTTGGTTGTCACATCGATGGCGTTCGCCATCCCCGCCCAGGCCGGCCACTGCATGAAACAGCAGATGGCTTGCTGCAAAGACAACAAGGCATGCAAGAAAGACCACATGGACTGTTGCAAGAAGAGCGGCGGCAAGCAGTCCTGTTCGCACAAAGACGACTGCTGCAGCAAGGCATGCGGCACGCACGAAAAGAGCTGACGCGGCAGCCTTCGCCCGCGTTGTCTACGCTTCGCGCGCGCCGCCAACCGATAACCGACAACGCGCGTCAGCGCAGTTCGGCGAACTCCAGCGCGTGGTAGGTGATGATCAGATCCGCCCCCGCGCGCTTGATCGACGTGAGAATCTCGGTCATCACCCGCGGACCGTCGATCCAGCCGCGCTCGGCTGCAGCCTTGACCATCGAGTACTCGCCGCTGACGTTATATGCCGCCACGGGGAGGTCGAAGTTCTCGCGCGCGGCGCGGATGACGTCGAGATACGACAATGCCGGCTTGACCATGATCATGTCGGCCCCTTCGGCGACGTCGAGCTCCATCTCACGGATCGCTTCACGGATATTCGCCGGATCCATCTGGTAGCCCCGCCGGTCGCCGAACTGGGGCGCCGACTCGGCGGCCTCGCGGAACGGGCCGTAGAAGCCGGAGGCGTACTTGGCCGAGTAGGCCATGATCCCGATCTCGGTCATGCCGGCATCGTCTAGCGCCTCACGGATCGCGCCGACGCGGCCGTCCATCATGTCCGACGGCGCCACGAAATCGGCGCCCGCCGCGGCGAACGAGACAGCCTGCTTGGCCAGCAGCGGGAGGGTCTGATCGTTGTCGACGTCGGTCACGCCGTTGCGCTCGACGAGGACGCCGCAATGTCCGTGGTCGGTGTACTCGCAGAGGCAGACATCAGCCATCACCGCCATCTGCGGCGCGGCGCGCTTGATCGCTTCGATGCCTGATTGCACGGGCCCCATCGGATCCCACGACGCCGATCCGATGCCGTCTTTGTACTCGGGCAACCCGAAGAGCAGAACGGCCCGGATGCCGGCGTCGTACGCGCGCCGCGCCTCCTCGGCGACCTCGCGCGCGCGGAGCTGCCAGACTCCGGGCATCGATCCGATCTGGATCTTCGGCCGCGAATCGGGGACGACGAAGAGCGGATAGATGAGGTCCTCGGGACGGACCACCGTCTCCCGCACCAGCGCCCTGATCGATTCGGTGCGGCGCAGCCGCCGGGGCCTGCTGGCCGGAGCGGTGGTGGTGGTATCAGTCGCCAGGTTCGACGTCGCTATCGTAGTCATCGCTGTCTCCGTAGAAAAAGGCGCGTGCGCACTCGGTGGAGCAGAACCGCCGCCCCGTGGACCGGTAGACGCAGTCGGCGCAGAAGCGCTTCCCGCACGTGGGGCAGCGCTCGAGAATGGCGCTCTCCTCGGGATCGCCGCACCGGATGCAATGCTGCCCTTCACCGGACATTCAACGCTCCACGCCACCGAAATTTTCCACCCCGCACGGCCTTGAGTATATCCTCCACCAACTCCTCGCTCATGTCTGCCGCCGAGAACAAGCTGCTCGTCCAGCATATCTTCGCCGAGCTGGCCAACGGGAACCCCCGCCCGTTCGCGGACGGCACGAGCGACGACTTCCGCTGGATCGTCACCGGCACCACGCCGTGGTCGAAGACGTACGAGGGGAAGCAGGCCGTGTTCACCGATCTGTTCCCCTCCTTGCGGTCGAAGATGGCCGATCGGATGCGCACGATCCCGGACCGCTTCATTGCCGAAGGCGATCTCGTCGTCGTCGAGGCCCACGGACAGAACACGACCAGGAGCGGCAAGCCGTACAACCAGCGCTACTGCTTCGTCATCCGCGTCGTCGACGGAAAGCTGCGCGAGCTCACCGAGTACATGGACAGCGCGCTGGCCATGGCCGTGCTCAGCGACGGCGCATAGAAATATTCGAGCCGCCGAATCGTTGGATATACTTCTCCGGCTGTTCTCCCCTGGCGGTGTAGCTCAGATGGTTAGAGCGGGCGTCTCATAAGCGCTAGGTCCCCAGTTCGACTCTGGGCACCGCCACCAACAACCCTCGTTGATTTTCTGTAACTTAGCTTTCATAGATCAAGAACATGAAACAGTCACACGCCAGCCAAGGCCAGTCGGCATCGGAGCTCATCTCGGAAAGAATCGCCGAGCTCGGGGGCTGGCGCGGGGAAACCCTCAGCAGAATGCGCGCGCTCATCAAGAAGGCAGACCCGGACGTCGTCGAAGAGTGGAAGTGGGTCAAACCAATCAAACCCGGCACCCCGGTTTGGTCGCACGACGGCATGATCTGCACCGGCGAATCCTATAAGAATGTTGTGAAGCTTACCTTCGCCAAGGGCGCGTCTCTGGAGGATCCGACCCGTCTCTTCAACTCGAGTCTCGACGGAAACGTACGCCGCGCGATCGACATCCACGAAGCAGAAGAAGTTGACGAGTCCGCCTTCAAGGCGCTCGTGCGCCAAGCGGTCGCCCTCAACAGTTCGCGCAAGTCGAAACCTTCGAAGAAAGCGAAGCCCTAAAGGGATTCCGCCTCCCGTTCACGGCTTGCGCAGGCTGGGGTTTCCTGGTCTCGCCATTTTCTTTATCTCGTTGCTGGCCCGCTCGAAGTCTGTATCAATGGAACGCGGCTCCATATCCGTCAGGACGCGGTAGCGATCGTATTCCCGTTCCGCCTTTGCCCTGGCCGTTTCGGCGGAAATATGCCCCGCATGATCCTGCAGTACTCGCCCCGAGATCTTCAGGAACTCATCCAGCTTTTCGATCCATTGGCGCATGGTCATCGGCTTGCGGCCGAGGGCCTGGAGCTCCGCGAACTCGATGTAGAGGCTCACGATCCGGTTGAGCGTTTCCAGTTCGTCTTCGCTGAGATAATTCTTGGCGACGGTGACGTCCTCACGGCGGATGATCTTGCCGGGGCGCGTTGTCCTGAGTCCCATCAGCGGTTGAGTGGCGTCGGCGCGCTCGTGGACCACTTCCGCCGCCGTGTGGCCATGCGTGGCCCAGTGCATCTTGTTCTGCACGGTGGCAAAGAACTGCTGCGTCATCTCCGTGTTGGGTGTGTAGTCGACGCTCGTCGCGTAGACATCCAGCACCTTCTGATAGAACCGGCGCTCCGAGGAGCGGATGTCGCGGATGCGCTCCAGCAACTCGTCGAAGTAGTCGGTGTTGCCCTTGCCCGGAGGGTTCTTGAGCCGCTCGTCGTCCATGGTGAAGCCCTTCACCAGGAATTCGCTCAACCGCGCCGTGGCCCATTGGCGGAACTGCGTGCCTCGGTGGCTGCGCACGCGGTAACCGACGGCGAGGATGGCTTCCAGCCGGTAGTGACGCAGGCTGCGGGAGACCGCGCGCCCGCCCTCCTGGCGAACTTGTAAGTAATCCTTACAAGTTGCCATCTCGGACAGCTCACCGTCCGCGAAGATCGATCTCAGATGGAGGGTGACGTTCTGTGGCGTAGTCTGAAACAGCTCCGCGATCTGCGCCTGCGTCAGCCAGATCGTCTCGTTTTCAAACCGGCACTGGATGCGTGTCCGTCCATCCTCGGTCTGGTAGAGGATGATGCTGGATTGCGGCGGCTGGCTGTCGGGCATGCGTACTCCGAACGGGCAGCCCGAGTGTACTTGCAGATCATCCAATCTCACGGTGGTAGACCAGCGCCGTCCGAAACGCAGAGGCAGACGCTGAAACCCACCGCAATTGAGGCTCATTTCGGCTACCGCTCGTAGAGCGGCCGGCCTCAATCCTCCAGCGTCGGCATCGCCAGCAGCACCTCGCCTGCTCTCGGACGCTCCTTCACTTCCTCGTCCTTCCTGATCTTGCCATCACGAAAAACGATGATGCGTTTGGCGAACTGGGCGATGTCGGGCTCGTGGGTGACCAGGACGATCGTCAGGCCTTGTTCGTTCAGGTGCTGGAAGACCTCCATGATCTCCACCGCCGTGCGGCTGTCGAGGTTTCCGGTTGGCTCGTCCGCGAGGAGGATGGAGGGATGGTTCACGAGAGCGCGGGCGATGGCGACGCGTTGCTGCTGGCCGCCGGAGAGCTGGGAAGGAAAATGCCGAGAGCGCTCGGCGAGGCCGACCAGGGCCAGTGCTTCGGTAGCCCGCTTCGTCCGTTCCGCCTTGTCGATTTTCGTATAGAGAGTCGGCAACTGCACATTCTCGAGCGCGCTCGTGCGCGGGAGGAGGTTGAATCCCTGGAAGACGAAGCCGAGTTTGCTGTTGCGGATGCCGGCCAGTTGCCGCTTGTCGAGGCTGGAGACGTCGATTCCCTCGAGCAGGTAACGCCCCGAGGTCGGACGGTCGAGACAGCCGAGAATGTTCATGAACGTCGACTTTCCGCTGCCGCTCGCTCCCATGATGGCGATGAACGCGCGCGGCTCCACCGACACGTTGATCCCGCGGAGCGCGTGCAGGCGCGACTCGCCGAGCTGGTAATACTTGTGAACCTCCTCGACTTGGATGATGGCCACGCTCACCGCCGGACGCCCTGGACGCCGGGAGGGCCGGACTTGGAAGTGATGGCGCTGGTGACCACCTCGTCTCCCGGTTTGACGGCGCCCCGAAGCACTTTCCTCACCTCGGTGTACGCGTGATCGGTGATGCCGAGGGCTACCTCGGCCGGCTCGATCGTTCCGTCCGCGCGCAGTTGCCAGACCACCGCCCGCTCGGCAAGGGCTTCGCGTCGCCCGCCAGCAGGGGTGCCAGATCCCTTCTCTGCCGGTTCCGATTCGATCCCGTACTTCGCGTACAGAGCGCGCACCTCCTCCGGGGAAAGAGGAGGCTTGAAACGGAGCGCGGCGTTCGGCAGCTTCACCACGTTCTCCGCGGTGTCGACCGGGATCGTCACGTAGGCCGTCATCCCCGGAAAGAGCTTCAGCTCCGGATTGGCGAAGTCGATGATCGCGTCGTAGGTGACGACGTTCTGCACGGTAGTGGGGTTCATCCGAAGCTGGCTCACGGTTCCCTTGAACAATTCTTTCGGGAACGCATCGACCTTGAACGTGACCTCCTGCCCTTTATGAATCCGTCCCACGTCGGACTCGTCCACCTTTGCATAGACCTGCATCTTGGTCAGGTCCTGGGCGATGGCGAAGATCGTCGGCGCCTGCAGCGAGGCGGCCACGGTCTGTCCGACGTCGACGTTGCGCGCCACGACGGTTCCGTCGATCGGCGAACGGATGATGGTGTAGTTCAGATTCGTGCGCGCCACGGCCACCGCCGCTTCCTTCTGGCTCACCTGCGCCTCGGCCTGGACCACGCTCGCCGCCGACGCATCGACAGCCGCTTTCGCCGACTCGTAGTTCGCCTTGGCCAGATCGAGAGCCGACTGGCTGCCGATGTCCTTCTGCGCGAGCACCCGGGCCCGGTCGAATTCCGCCTTCGTCTGTGCGAGCCCGGCCCTCGCCTTGGAAAGGTTGGCCTTCGCTGCCACGACGTTGGCCCTGGCGTTCTGGAGGTCGGCGCTGGCCTGCAAAAGCGCTCCCTGGAGCAGCCGCGGGTCGATCTCGGCAATGATCTCGTCCTTGTGGACGCGCGAGTTGAAATCGGCATTGAGCTTCGCGATCGTGCCGGACACCTGCGAGCCCACCTGGACGTTGATGACGGCGTTGACCGTGCCGCTGGCCTCGACCGCGTCGCGGATCTCCCCTTCCTGCACCTTTGCGGTGAGGTATTGGGTCGTGCCGCCGCGATGAATCAGCGCCGAAGCGGCGAGCGCCGCCAGAATGAGGACGCCCACGATGATGAGCCAGTGCCTCCGGGTCAGGCGATTACTCATAGCGCAGGGCCTCGATCGGGTCCAGAAGCGAGGCTTTGCGCGCCGGGTAGTATCCGAAGAAGACTCCGACGGCGATCGAGAAAAGGGCCGCCAGCAACACCGCCTTCAAGGAGATCTCCATCGGCCAATCGAGAGCCCGGCCGACGAAGAAGGACCCCACAACGCCTGCCACCATCCCTGCCACGCCACCAACAAGGCTGAGGATCACCGATTCGGCCAGAAACTGGATCTGGATGGCCTCCTCGGTTGCGCCGACGGAGACGCGTACGCCGATCTCACGCGTTCGCTCCGTCACCGAGACGAGCATGACATTCATGATTCCGATCCCACCGACGATGAGTGAGATCGAGGCGATGGCAACGAGCAGCAGGGTCAGCGTACGGCTGGCTTCGAGCTGGGCTTTGATGATGTCCTCCGGGTTGCGGATATTGAAGTCGTCGTCCTCTTCGGCGCGAAGATGGTGCCGGTCGCGAAGCAGGGCCGCGGTCTGCTGCCCGGCCAGCTTCACCACATCGGGCGAGACAGCGGAGCAGAGAATGTCGTCGAGCCAGACGACCCCCTTCAGTTTCTTCTGCACCGTCGTATAAGGGAGAAGGATCGTATCGTCCTGATCCTGTCCTGAGATCGCCAGCCCCTTGGGGGAGAGCACCGCCACTACCTTGACCGGAAGGCTCCGCAGCCGGATCACCTTTCCAATCGGATCCTCCGGGCCGAAGAGCTGATCGCGCACGGTCCGCCCGATCGCGCAAACGGCAGCCGAGCGGTCGACATCGTCCTTCGTGAAGGCGGCTCCCTGATCGATGCCCCAGCGCTTGATATCGAAGTACTCCGGCGAGACGCCGCGATACGACGTGAACCAGTTCTGGTTGGCGTAGATGACCTGGATCGACCCATCGACGTTCGGCGAGACGCTCTTGATCATCGGGATCTGATTCTTGATGGCCAGGGCATCGCCGAGCGTGAGGGTCTTGGTGCCGTGATTGCCGGTGCGGACGCCGTTGACGGCGCGGCCGCCTGCCTCGATCCAGACGAAGTTGTCGCCGAGGTTGTTGAGCTGCTGCTCGACGCGCGCCTGTCCGGCTTTGCCGATGGCGACGACGCAGATGACCGCGGCGATGCCGATGGTGATCCCGAGAACCGTGAGTAAGCTTCGCAGTTTGTTCCGCAGCAGAGCCCAGACCGACGCCGCGAGGAGGGCAAGGTAGTTCATTCGTCGGCGCGCACTCTAACGTAATTGGCCGGCCCGAAAAGCGCACTCTTTTGTTACGACGGGACTCGTTTATCCGCGGTTGACTCTTTCCCACTCAATCCGAATATCTTCGCCTCGTTGCCGTCCATGCGATTCAGGGGCAAGAGCCCATCATGATCGTTTATTATGCTATTGTAGCATGAAAAAGCGGTTTGCACCGCAGTTTTGTGTCATGAAAGGTACCATCGCCTCCGCCTCGTTGCTCATCTTCCTGGCCGTCTCGGTTTCCGCCGCGGGACAGGATGACGAAAGGCGTGCTGCCGCTGCCGCCGAGGTGTCTACACTATCGCGATCGGCCGGCATTGCGCTGAACGGCCGATACGCATGCATCTACATAACGGGCGCGCGCGCGAAATGCTCCGGGACAGATGACGGGGCGAACGTGCGGGTGGTCATCGACGGCTACGCGGAGTTGCCTGGGAGCCACGCGGTCGCCTCGCTTCCCGCCAATTGGGACGTTCGACTCCAGCGCACCGGTCAGGAATGGCGTATCGCGCACATCAGCATCGGCGAAGCTTCGCTGGCCGACGCCTTGATCGCCGAGCGCACCAGCGTGGCGCGTGACGCGCTTCTCGACGCACATCCGGATGCCGACCGCACCGAGCTGGCGCGGCAGTTGTCCGACAAAGGATTTGCCATCAACGTCACCGGAGACTACGCGCGCGCCGAGTCCATCGCCGAGCTGGCACTCACAGTGGCCCGCGACGGCGGCAGCGACGATGCACTGGCGCGCGCGATCTGGCTGCGTGGACGGGCACGCGATGGCCAGAACCGCGCGGACGAGGCCATCGCCGATTACAGGGAAGCGCGGCGCCTGGCGGAGCGCTGCGGCGATCGGGAGACGGTCGCGGCGTCCCTGGTCGGCATCGGAACATTGACGATGGACAAGGGCGACGATGCCGCCGGGGCTGCCATCCTCAATTCCGCACTCAGTGAAGCGCTGGCCATTGGCAACGACCGCATCGCCGCAACCGCTCTTCTCATCCTCGGAAACCAGCAGCAGAACGCCGCTGATTTCGTCGCCGCTCTACGGCTTTACGACGACGCATCCGCGCGCGCCGAGCGGTCCGGCGATCTCGTCATCAATGCCGCCGCGCTGGCGAACAGCGGTCTCGTGTACGACAAGTTGAATAATTTCGATCTCGGCTCGCGCTATCTGCGGCGTGCCATCGCGCTCTAT
>WNFG01001363.1_pt1 | contig 25460 bp, 19 predicted proteins | sample 5400431 | NCBI WGS metagenome assembly WNFG01 (sample SAMN13153346, study PRJNA577476) | soil metagenome | isolation source: 120 cm saprolite under Douglas fir tree site 2 hole 3 replicate 2 | place: USA:California | collected 2015-04-18 | reverse complement strand
TCCAGCAATTCGAAATCGATTTGGCGCTGCGTGAGATCGACGCGGGTCAAACGCACCCGCACCGTATCCCCCAGCTGCCAGCGTCGGCCCGTGCGCTGGCCCACCAGGCCCATGCCCCCCTCCTCCAGCTCCCAGTAATCCCCCGGGATGGCGGAAATGTGCACCAAACCGTCGATGGGCATTTCCTTCAACTGCACGAATAGACCGAATTCGAGCGCACTGGTAATCGTGGCATCGAAGGTCTCGCCGACGCGCGGCTGCAGATACAGGCACTTGAGATACCCCATCACATCGCGCGACGCGTCATCGGCGCGCCGCTCGCGCTGCGAGCTCTCCGCGCCGAGCGTCTGCAGTTCCGCCGTCGTGTAGCGATGCCCCGACGGCGAATGCGGCAGCACCGCGGCCTTGATCGCGCGATGCACGAGCAGGTCGGGATAGCGGCGGATCGGCGAGGTGAAGTGCGCGTACTCTTCGAGCGCGAGGCCGAAGTGACCGATGTTGGTTTGCTGATACACGGCCTGCGCCAGCGAGCGGATCACCAGGCTCTCGAGCAGCAGACCATCCGGGCGAGCGCTCAGCCGCTCGACCAGTTGACGAAATTCGCGGGGAGTAGGCTTTTCCGAGAACACGGCACCCACCTGCAATGCATTCAGCACCTTTTGCAGTTCGGTGACTCGCTTGTCCTCGGGCTGACCGTGGACGCGGTACAGGCTGCCGGCCTTGGCGAGACGCAGGGCCACCGCCGCTTCCACATTGGCGGCGATCATGCATTCCTCGATCAGGCGGTGCGCATCGTTGCGCGTCACCGCATAGAACCCTTCGATTCTGCCGTCGTCGCCGATGCGCGCCTTGACCTCGCCGCCGCGAAAGTCCAGCGCTCCGCGGGCATCGCGCGCCTCCTTGAGCGCGCCGTAGACCGCATACAGCGTCTGCAGCGACGCGCGCACTGCCGGGGTCATCTCCTCGGCCGTCGTCCCATGCAAGTTCTGTAAATAAGCCCACGCTTGGTCGTACGTGAGCCGCGCGTGCGAGCGAATCACCGCCTCATAGAATCGGCTCTTGCTCAACTTGCCGGACTTGCTGACCCGCATGTCGCAGACGAATGCCAGGCGCTCGACGCGCGGCATGAGCGAACACAAGTGATTGGACAGATGCTCCGGCAGCATCGGGATGACCCGATCCGGAAAATACACGGACGTGGCGCGTGACCGCGCTTCGGTATCCAACTCACTGCCGTAACGCACGTAGTTGCTGACGTCGGCGATGGCCACGATGAGCCGCCAGCCTCCGCCGCGCAGGCTTTCCGCATACACGGCATCGTCGAAGTCCTTGGCATCTTCGCCGTCGATGGTCACCAAGGGCACATCGCGCAGATCCTCGCGGCCTTCGAGATCCGCCTCCAGCACGTCCGGAGCAAAGCGATTCGCGGCACGAACGACCTCGGGCGGAAACTCCTGCGGCAGGTCATGCCTCAGAATCGCGAAGCGCGCCGCCAAGTCGGACGGACGCAGGTTCTCGAGCACTTCGACGATGCGTCCATGCGCGGCGGCTTCGCCTTGCGGGCGCTTGGTCACCTCGACGATGACGGGGTCGCCGTCTTCGGCTCCGTGGCGATCCCGCATTGCCACTTCGATCGAATACCAATGACCGGGGTCCTCCGGTTCCACGCGGCCGCCCACGTGGCCGGTACTGCCACCGCCACCGTGGACCGCGCGCCAAATACCGCCGATTCGCCACGGCGCATCGCCGACGCGGCGGATCAAGCGCGCGACGCGGCGTCCGCGTTCGTTCATGCCGACGGCCAGAACTTCGACCCGGTCGCCGTGCATCAGGGTTGCGGTGTCCGCGCGCGCCAGCGCCAAGGGTGCGGAGCCGTCGTCCGGCAACACCAGCACGTCGCCGTTGGCGCGGCCGCGCACTCTGCCGGCCACCCGTTCGCCCTCGCCCGCCGTCGCAAAGCCGTTCGGTCCCTCGATCGCCTGGCCATCCCGCACCATCGCCGCCAGACGTTTGGCCAGCGCTTCGCGCTGTGCGCCGGTATGCAGGCCGAGACGCTTGGCGAGGCGCGCCGCGGTCAACGGCTCCGGCGCCTCCGCCAGATGCTTCAGCAGCAGCTCACGGCTTGCAATGGGGTCGGCATATCGCGATTTCTCGAGTTCTAAATTGGGGTCCTCGCCGCGCCAATCCGGACCGGACTTCGCCGCCCGGTTTGCCTTTGGCCGTCGCGAGCCCGTGGGTCCACGTCGTGTCATAGAGTGTTGTCGAGATCCTTCGGTGGGTGCGCAAATCTCGGCGTCCTTGAGAGGGGAAGGCCGATTGCTTAGGGCGGCAGGTTATCAGTTTTGCGCGCCGCCGGGCGCATATTGGGCCGGCGGGGCCTTGCCATGGCCATCCGGGTGCGCATGGTTGATACCAAAAAGCGCACGGCAATGCTCCGCGAATTCCAACGCCATGGCGCTCATGGAACGACCCTTCAGGGTGACGAGAACGAGGCGGCTGTTCTTCACCGCACCGGTCAGCGGGCGAGCCACCAGCGCGCGGCCGTCGTAGGTCATGTTGTTGGCCGGCTTCGTGGCCAACAGGCTGTAGCCGAGCCCGTGTCCCACGAACCCACGCACCATTTCCAGCGACCTCAATCGATATCCAATCTGCGGTTCCAAGCCGCGATCTCGAAACAGCGAGAAAAAATACTCCCGGCTGGGCTCCACATCGAGCAGGACCAGAGACTCCTGCATCAAATCTTCCAGCGCGATGCTGGACGCCGCAGCCAGCGGGTGCCCCTCGGCCAGCAATACATAGGGGATCAGTTCGGCGAGGTGTTCCACGCGCAAGTCCGCGCTCAGACCGAAATCGTAGAGCAGCGCAATCTCGGTGTCGCTGCGCCGCAGGCTCGCGATCAGATGGTCCTGGTCGGACTCCACCACCGTCAGGTCGATCGCGGGGTGCAATTTCGTGAGGCGCGCCACCAGCGCCGGGACGATGTAGGGAGCGAACACTTCGTAGCAGCCGATGGCAAGGGCACCCGCGGCCGCGCCGCCCCGCGGCGACCGACGCTGACGAAACCGCCGCGGCACCCCATAGGCGCGGTTCGCATAGATCAACGGGGCGCCGGCGCCGGCAACGAAGATGTCCTGTACCGAGCCGAATACCACGAAGTGCGATCCCACCCGTTCGCTGGCCGTGACGCGACAGTCGAACGCGACCAGCGAGTCAACCACGCGCGGCGCGCCGGTCAGTTGCGTCGTCCAAGTGGCGCAATCGAACTTGGCGGCGCCGCGCGCGCTGCTTCGCCCGGCGAAGTTGTCGGAAATATGCGCCTGATCGTCGCGCAGCACGTTGACGCAAAACACCCCGTTCTCGAGCAGCGCGGAGACCACCGGGCTCAAATGGTGAATACACACGAGCAGCGTCGGTTGCGGTGTATCGGCCGATACGGACACCATAGCGGATACCGTCACCCCATGGCGCCCCGCAACGCCGTCCGTCGTAACGACACTGACCGTGCAGGCCGCGTGACTCATCCCATGCAGGAATTGCTGTCGCAGCGCCCGTGCCGCCGGCGCCGGCTGCGATTTGCCTCCCTTACCGCTCATGCGTGACTGGTACTCCTCGGCAAACATTGATGATCGCTCATTAGTCGCATTAACCAAAGAGTTCGGCGCTCAAACAAAGGGGGCCACCGTTCCGCGCCGGCGTTCGTTGACAAGCACCGGAGCAGTGCGTACATTTCTGCGCCTCGCGTACGGCACCCATCTTGCCCAGGTGGCGGAACTGGTAGACGCGCTGGTTTCAGGTACCAGTGGAGCAATTCGTGGAGGTTCGAGTCCTCTCCTGGGCACCATTAAAATCAATACGATACGCGCGTTTCTTGATGTTATATATTACTGACGGAGCGCGCGCCTAGTCCCGGTGGTGCTGAGAGAACTCTCATCCGCCACGCGCACGAGATCCCGCCCCTCGTTCTTGGCGATGTACAAGGCCGCGTCGGCCCGCGCGATCATTTCATCCAGTGACCGTCCGTGCCTGAGGCTGGTCGCGAGGCCTGCACTCACACTCACGCGCAGCCCGGCACCCGAGGCGGGCAATTGAATTCCGAACACCAGCGTCCGCATCCGTTCGAGACTCGCCTGCGCGACCTCCAAATTCGCGCCGGGCATTACCAGCAAGAACTCCTCACCGCCCCATCGCCCGAGGACATCCGAATGCCGCAAGGCCTCGCGCCCGACGCGCGCGAATTGCCTCAGCACGAAGTCTCCGGTCGCATGGCCGCAGCGATCGTTGATATCCTTGAAATGATCCATGTCGATGATCGCGATCGTCAGCGGACTTTCCGTGGCGGTTGCGGCGGCCAGCGCCGCCGTTGCGAGCTCCGCGGTGCGCCGTCGATTGGGCAGCCCGGTCAAGCCATCCTGACTCGCCAATTTCACGAGCTGCTGCCGATAGCGGCGATTGGCGAGGAGAAAATAAATGAGCAGCGCGATCACCAGCACACCCGAACTGAGCACGATCGCGTTCCAGCGCAGTTCCTGCGCCTGACGCTGCGACCGCTCGTGCGAAACTCCCAGCTCGCGTTTCAATTGGGCATTGCGCTCAATTTCCCGATCCGTCTCGAACCGGGCGCGCAGCGCCGCCGCTGCCTTGGATCGCTCCCAATCGTTGGCCGCCTCGTAGCGCCGCACGTACTCCGTGAGATCGATGTAGGCAGCGCCGTAATTGGCCAAAGCGGCATTCGCGCGCGCGCGCCATTGGTACAGCGAGGCCACTCGGCTCGGCAGCAAATCCGCTCCGCCCTGATCGAGCACCTTGTTCAGCGTGGCGAGAGCCTTGTCGGCGTGGCCATTGGCCAGATCGATGCGGGCCAGCAGCGCCAGGGCATCCTTCACCTCGTCGGCGGAATGGGCCGCGGTAAACCCGCGCAGCGCATGCGTTCAACTGCACGCTCAGCTTGCGCGCCTCCGCGAATTCCCCGATCGCGGACCCATACTTCCCCATCAAGTTAAAAATCTTTCCCCGCAGGAATCGGTCGACGGAAAGACTCAGCGTCGCGCCGTGCTCGGTGTCCCAGTCGATCACCTCTTGATTCAGCGCCAACGCCTCCGTGAAGTCGCCCATGCTGCGCATCACCGTGGATAACTCCGCCGCGGAATTGATCCGCGCCCTCGCAAATTCGGGCGCCGTGCTGGCGTGATACGCCTGCGTCAGGCTGCCGATAGCGAGATCAGTCCGATCCTGCCGGCGTTGCAGCACGCCACGGGTGATCAGCAAGCAAGTGTCGGCAAGAGAGCCTGCGGCCTGCGAAGCCCGCGCTTCGTCGATGGTTTTGATGGCGGCATCCATCCCCACCGCGTCGTAGACGTTTTCGGCATGTGCCGACAGCAGATCGAGGCGTACCGGATCGCCGATCCGGGTCGCGAATTGAAGTCCCTTCGAGGCCGCCTTCCTCGCGTCGTCATCGAGTTCGAGCATGCTGTAGGCCTGCGCCTGCACGGCATAGAGAGGCGCCAGCAATTGCGCATCGGGCTGCGGCGCCTGTTCCAGGGGCTGCAACCGGGCCGCCACTTGTTTGAGTGCTCGTGCCGCGTCCTTGTCGACCAAGGTCTGCAGTTCGCGGACGTCCGGATCTTTGCTGACTAGACAGGTTGCGAAAGACGGTGCGGCACCCATCGTCCACGCCGTCGCGAGCATACAGCACAGCCACCAGCCCGCCCTGCTGGAAGCGCGTCGGCCCGGATAGCTGGATTTGCACATGGCGAGGCGAAAATACGCGGTTCCCGGCGGCCGATCGACACCCACCGTCACGGTTTTCAACTTCGTCCGGAACGCGCGATGGCGCGGCCCGAGGCCGGCCATAAGCCCCCGGCCCGGACTGTGACCGGATTCGCATGCGAGGCTCCATGTCCCTGTCACGGCCGGTCACGTAGTGACAAGGCTGGGCACAGGAGGCATATTCCAGAGCTTAAGCGGGCTTCTGAACTCAACAGGCACATAATGAGGGTTGCCCCTACCATGAATGACCGACCGGGCTACGCGACACCTTCCTCATTGGAGCGTCAGAGCACCGTCGCGCCGCCCGGATTCAATCGTCTACTGGTTCCCCCCGCCGCCCTCGCGGTGCATTTGTCGATAGGCCAGGTCTACGCCTTCTCGACCTTCAATCTGCCGCTGACCCGGGTGATCGGAATCACGCATTCCGCACCCGCCGATTGGGACCTGAGAGAGATCGGGTGGGTCTTCTCCATTGCCATCGCCATTCTCGGCCTGTCCGCCGCGGTGTTTGGCCGCTGGGTCGAGAGGGTCGGTCCGCGCAAATCCATGTTCACCGCCGCTCTCTGCTTCGGCGGCGGTTTCATCGTGTCGGCATTCGGAATTCACCTGCACCAGCTTTGGCTGCTCTACCTGGGGTATGGCGTATTGGGAGGCTGCGGGCTCGGCATCGGCTACATTTCGCCGGTCTCGACTCTGATCAAATGGTTCCCTGATCACCCCGGCATGGCGACGGGCATGGCCATCATGGGCTTCGGCGGCGGCGCCCTCATTGCCGCGCCCCTCTCGGTAATGCTGATGGCGCACTTCAGGACGGCGGTATCGAACGGGGTGCTCGAAACCTTCGTCACCATGGGCGTCATTTACTTCATGTTCATGATGATCGGTGTCTACGCGGCGCGCATACCCGCAGCCGATTGGAAACCCGCCGGCTGGATCGCCCCCGCACAGCCGAAACGCCTGGTCACCACCGCGGAGGTGGCGGTCGACGTGGCCTGGCGCACGCCGCAATTCTGGCTGCTGTGGGTGGTTCTGTGCATGAACGTGACCGCGGGCGTGGGCGTGCTCGGTCAGGCCTCGCCGATGGTCCAGGAGATTTTCACCGGCCGAGTGTCTCCGGCGGCCGCCGCGAGCTTCGTCGGGTTGCTGAGCCTCTCCAACATGGCCGGCCGAATCGTCTGGGCTACCGTCTCCGACTACATCGGGCGACGCAACACTTACCTGGTGTTCTTTTTACTCGGCATCCTGCTGTATGCGACGGTGCCGACGATCGGGCGTCTCGGCTCCATTCCTTTATTCGTTGCCCTGTTCTGCATCATTCTTTCCATGTACGGCGGCGGTTTCGCGACGATTCCGGCATACTTGCGCGACCTATTCGGCACCTATCAAGTCGGCGCCATTCACGGGCGGCTGCTGACCGCCTGGTCCGCCGCCGGGGTGCTGGGTCCCGTGCTGGTGAATTACCTACGGCAATACCAGATCGACCATGGCGTACCCAAGACGCAGGCGTACTCGTTCACCATGTACCTCATGTGCGGCCTGCTGCTGATTGGATTCTTGTGCAATTACGCGATGCGTGCGGTCGATGAGAAGTATCACTACCGCGGGGACACTCAGTCGTGAAAGGACGTCTCATTATTCTGTGGCTTGCGGTCGGGGTTCCTCTATGCTGGGGCGCGATCAAAACGCTCGAGAATGCGTCGAAGTTGTTTCACTGAGAAACGCGGCTCAGATGACGCCGGCCAACGCGGCGCCGTTCGGACTGCCGAGCCCGGTGCAGGCATCCCAGCCCTCGGTCGCGCCGTAGTCGCCATTGTTGCCGCTGGTGATGTCGCGCAGCGCCTGCCGGTTCTGGTACAGACTGGGATTGAGATAACCGCCGGGTTTGCCCGACACCTGGTTGATGCGGGCGATCAGCGCCGCCCACAGAGGCGCGACGGCGCTGGTGCCGCCGATCACGGTGTTCGTACCGTCGATCCGCACATCGTAGCCCGTCTGCGGATCGGCGTTTCCCGCCACATCGGGCACGCCTCGCTTCGACAGCGCGGTTGATTGACCCTGATTGTGGACGGCGTTCAGGCCCGTCTGCCAGCTGGGCAAGGGAAAGAAGCTGCTCACGCCGCCGCCGCTGGCTCCGTTGGCGGCGCCGTCATTCCACACGACTTCACTGCGGATGCTGCCGCCGCTCGCCTGAAGGCTGGTACCGCCGCAGGCGAGCGCGAAAGGACTCGAGGCCGGGAAGTCCACATGATCGCTGCCGTCGTTGACGCCGTCGCTCGACCCGTTGTCGCCCGACGCCGCGCACACCGTGATGCCCATCGTGGCCGCCGCCTGAAATGCGTTGTCCATGGCCGTCATTGCCTGCGCCGTCCACGAGACTTCAGGACCGCCCCAGCTGATGGAGATCACCGAGGGCTTGTGCGTGGTGTCGTGAATCGCCGTGGTGATCGCGTCCAAAAAGCCCGCGTCGGTGTTGGGGGCGAAATACACCACGATGTTCGCCTGGGGCGCAACGGCCCCCACCACCTCGATGTCGAGCATGACTTCGCCGTCCGGTCCGCTCGCATCGTTCGTCGGACTGTTCGTTGCGTGGTCCACGGACACGGCCACCACCGAGGGCGTCGATAACCTTAAGCCCTTGAAATAGGTGTCCAGATCCGCCAGCTGGAAACCGCCGCCCAATTCAATGATGGCGACGCACTGGCCCTGGCCCGTGCCGTTGGGGAATCCATAGGCAGTGGCCACCTGGATCGGCGTATAGGACACCGCGCCGCTCGCGGCCAGGCGCCGAATCCGACAGTGCGGCGATGCCTGCGGGCGGCTGTCCAATCCTAAGACGGCCTCGACGATGCCGTCCAAATCGGCGGGCAGGAGAATGGCGCCCGTGCGCCCGCGGTAGCTGCGTCCGGCGTGGGACATTTGGTGCAATTGAACGTTGAAGGCGGCGCCGAATTGCGCCACCGTTCCCGACAGCACCACCGTGCGGCGAGGTGCGTCCTCCTGCTCCACGGCAAGGCCGTGCGCGGCCGCGAAGGCACGCACCGCGGCCAGGTCCGGAGCGTCGGCGCCATGTCGTTTGGCAAATTCATCGCGGCTCAAATAGGGACTTGGGCCAAGGCCCGATGCGCACGCGGCCACTCTGGCCGCAAAATCCTGCCGGGCGCGCCGCCTCACGAGTAGGGTTACTTCCAGGCGCTCGGCCGGATCGGCGGGTGCAAGCACACGGGCACCGCGCATCGCGGCGCGTTCACTGCCCTTGAGAGGTATGTTGGTCATGGATGATTCCCGATGATGGCGCGGCAACCCTGAGCTACGTTAGCCCGGGCTAAATGTGACCCAGCACTTGAACGGACCGCGGCGAGTCGCGGGGGTTCCCAGCTAGCTCGACGTGCCGGCGTTCAACGGCCGGCGCGCAAACCAGCCGAAGGCGAGGATGGTGAAGTAGCAAACCGCCGGCACGATGAGGGCGAGCTTCAACCCCCACACATCCGCGGCGTTGCCCGTCACCAGCGGTACGATGGCGCCGCCGACGATGGCCACGCAGATGACACCGGAACCTTCCGCGGCGCGCTTGCCCAAGCCCTCGCTGGCCAGAGTGAATATGGTCGGAAACATGATGGAATTGAACAGCCCGATGGCAAGCAGCGACCAACCGGAGACGAGGCCGACGGTATTCGCCGACACCGTCAGCAAGATGATGACGGTTCCCGCCGCACAGGCCAGCACCTTACCGGGCGAGAACAGCCGCAGCAGCCAGGCACCGATGAACCGCCCCACCATGGCACCGCCCCAATAGACGATTAGGTGCTTCCCGGCCAGACCCGGCGCCAAGCCCATCACGCTCGGCTGCATGAGATAGCTCACGATCAATGAGCCGATCGCCACTTCACCGCCCACATAGAGAAAGATACACAGCGTGCCGAATGCAAAACGCGGCCGCGTGAGCAGATTGAACGCGCGCAATATCGGCGTCGGCGCCGCCGGCGTCTCGACCAAGCTCTTGCGGCGCAGCCAGACGACCGCGGCCAGCAGAGTGAGTGCGATGGCGAGACCCATGTAGGTGTGGACCACGACCTGGGTCTCGACGCCGCGAAAGGCGTCGAGAGCCGCACCCGACAGCGTCGCGGGATCCACCGTCGCCAGCGAGCCCAGGATCAGAATCGATCCGACGTAGGGAAAGAGGGTCGTGCCCAGCGAATTGAACGCCTGCGCAAAGGTCAATCGGCTGCTCGCGGTACGCGCCGGCCCCAGCATGGAGATCAAGGGGTTCGCGACCACTTGGACGGTGGTGATTCCGGATGCCAGCACGAACAGGGCCAAGAGAAACAAGCCGAACAAACCGTACGAGGACGCCGGTATGAACAGGAGACATCCCACCGTCATGGTCAACAGACCGGCGACCGCCGAGCGCATGTAGCCGATGCGCCTTACCAGCGCGGCGGCCGGTATCGAAATGATGAAATACGCCACGAAGAACGCGAACTGCACCAGCATCACCTCGCCATACTTGAGCGTGAACAGCGCCTTGAGCTTCGGGATGAGCACGTCATTGAGACTGGTGATCCCGCCGAAGGCAAAGAACAATGCGTACACGAACGCCTGGAGATTGGATGGGTAGATGGCGTTGGCCTCGCTGCCGTCGGCAGTCGCGGGCGCCGGTGAAGAAACTACTGCTGTTTCGAATGCCATGTAGCCAATGCCCCCAGTTTTAGTTCTAAAAGTTCGAGCTCAATGATTAGACGTTTGACATCGCTGTCATCCACTACTAGCCTACAACATCGAATCCGGCACGTCCCCGGGAATCAGCCGAATGGATTCTGGCGAATGATGGTTTGATCGCGATCCGGTCCCGTAGAGATCATGGTGATGGGCACGCCGACCAAGGATTGCAGGCGGTCGAGATAGCTGCGGGCGTTGGCGGGCAAATCCTCGAAGCGCGTGATCCCGACCGTGCTCTGCTTCCACCCCGGCAGGTTTTCGTACACAGCTTGGGCATCGCCGAAATTCTCGGACAACAAGGGCGGCGTCGAGGTAAGGCCGCCGTCGATCCGGTAGCCGACGCAGACGCGTATCGTATCCAGTTCATCGAGCACATCGAGCTTGGTCACGCAGAGCAGGGAGCAGCTGTTGTGAACGATGGAGCGCCGCAAGGCGACCGCGTCGAACCAGCCGCACCGTCTCCGCCGGCCGGTCACCGAACCGAACTCGTGACCCACCCGCGACAGATACTCGCCGTATTCGTCGAACAGCTCGGTCGGAAACGGTCCCGCGCCGACGCGGGTGGCATAGGCCTTGACGATGCCGAGCACCTCGTGAAGCCGGCGCGGACCCAGACCGGTGCCGGCGGCCGCTCCGCCGGCGGTGGTGGTGGATGACGTGACGTAGGGATAAGTACCCAAGTCCACGTCCAGCATCGCACCCTGGGCTCCCTCGAACAGCACGTTGCCGCCGTCCTGGCCCAATTGATCGAGTATGCCGGTCACGTCCGCCACCAGCGGCTTGAGACGCTCGCCGAGCTCCAGATTCGACTCCAGCACCTGCTGAAAATCCACGGCGGGAACCTGGAAATAGCGCTGCAGAACGAAGTTGTGGTAGTCGAGGATCTCGCCCAGTTTCGCGGCAAAGCGTTCGCGGTGAAATAAATCGGAGACCCGCACGGCGCGGCGCGCGACTTTGTCCTCGTATGCCGGGCCGATTCCGCGTCCCGTGGTGCCGATGGCGTTCGCGCCCCGTGCCTTCTCGCGGGCACGATCGAGCGCCACATGCGAGGAAAGGATCAATGGACAGGCGGGGCTCACGCGCAGCCGCTCGAACACCGGCACGCCCTGCGCGATCAGCATTTCTGCCTCTTTGAACAAGGCCTCGAGCGACAGCACCACGCCATTGCCGATGAGGCACTGCACCCGGGCATGCAGTATTCCGGACGGAATCAGCGACAGAATGGTCTTCTTGCCGTCGATGACCAGCGTGTGCCCGGCATTGTGGCCGCCCTGGAAACGCACCACGGCCTGCACCTGATCGGTCAGGAGATCGACGACTTTGCCCTTGCCTTCGTCGCCCCACTGCAGACCGATCACGACTAGGTTTTTACCCATTGCGCGCTACCCACAGCAATGCCAGTCCCGCCACCATGCTGATCAATCCGCCCCACCTTAGTTGCGTGGGTTCCGTATTGGCAAGCTTTGCCATCAGCCGCTGCGCGGCGGCCGGGTTCACGAACGGCAAGATGCCTTCGAGCACCAGATACAGGGCAAAGGCGCCGCCCAGATAGCGGGCAAGTTCGGTCCAGCCAATGTCCATCATTTCGGGAGAGGCTGCGACTGTGACTTGTTGAAATACTTGAAGTAGGCATTGTCCGGCGCGAGCACCAACACATCGCCCTGGGTCCCCACGGCTTCTCGATACGACTGCATGCTGCGGTAGAAGCTGTAGAACTCCGCGTTCTTCGAATAGACCTTCGCATACACCTCGCTGGCAGAGGCATCGCCCTGCCCGCGAATCTGGCCGGCTTGGCGCGCCGCATCGGCCAGGATCTCCGTCTGCTGCTTATTGGCGTCGGCCCGCGTGCGCTCGGAGGATTCGACCCCCTCGGCGCGCAGCTTCGCAGCCTGCGCCTTGAAAGACGCCCGCATGCGCTCGAACACCGAATCCTGAACCTGCTGCGGCAAGTCGATCTTGGTGATGCGCACGTCGACCAGGTCCACGCCCATCTGCTCGGCCGCCGGGCGCGCGTTCTTCATCATGGAATCGGTGAATTCCGCCCGTTCGGCGGTGACGACCTGCTGCAGCGTGCGCTGGGTCACCACGGTCTTGATGCTGTCCTTGATGGTCTCGCCCAGGCGATCGTTGGCCACTTCTTCCGCACCGCCCGTGGCTTCATAGTAGCGGCGAAGATTATCGATGCGCCATTTCACGTAGAAATCCACCTTGAGCTGTTCCTGCTCGCGCGTCAGGAAAAGCTCCTGCCGGTACAGCTGAGTGATGATGCGCTTGTCGAAGCGGCTCACCTCTTCGACCAGGGGAATCCTGAAATGCAGGCCCGGCTCGAATTTGGAGTCGACGATATTGCCGCCGATCGACTTGATGGCGAGCTGCCCTTCGCTGACGGTGAACACGCTGGCACGCACCACCAGGATGACGGCGACCAGGCCCAATAGAATGTACAAGATCCTGTTTTGCATCAGCGTACACCGCGCGCGCGTGCGGGATCTTCGGGCGGCGACACCTGGATCTCGGGGACCCGCGCCGGGGGGACGGTCATCGTATCGTTCGGCATCGTGATCGTCTGAGGTCCGGCCGAGATCAACTTATCGAGCGGCAAATACATCATGCTGTTGCCGGTCTTGGCATCGACGATCACCTTGCGCGAATTCTTGTACACGTTTTCCATGGCCTCGAGATACATGCGTTCACGCGTGACCGCGGGCGCATGTTCGTATTGGGCGAGCACCTGATCGAACCGTGCGGTCTGTCCCTGCGCCAACGCAAGCACTTGCAGGCGATAGGCCTCGGCGTCCAGCACCTCTTTGGCGGCGGCGCCGCGCGCCCGCGGCAGCACGTCGTTGCGATACGTTTCGGCGTCTTGCTGATAGCGCTGGCGGTCCTTGTCGGCCTTGATGGCATCGCGCTGCGCGTCCTGCACGGCTTCGGGGACGTTCACGCCGGTGAGCTTCACGCCCAAGATCTGAATCCCCATGTCGTAACTGTCGAGCGTCCGCTGCAGAAGGAACTTGGCACGCGCGGTGATCGAGACATCGTATGCGAGGGCCTTGTCGAGCGAAGCCTGGCCGACGGCCTCGCGCATCGCGCTTTCGCTGACCTGGGTCAGGGTATCCTCGACGTCACGCACCTTGAACAGCAATTTGAGCGCATCCGGCTGGATGTATTGGACCGCGGACTTGACCTCCACCAAATTGGTGTCGGCCGTGAGCATGCTGGCGTCGTCGACGACACTGTATTGGTGCGAGACGTTGACGATGACCTTGCGTTCGATCGGCCAGGGCAGGTGCCAGTTGTAGCCCGGACCGGTGGTTTGCAGATACTTACCGAACCGCAGCACCACCGCGCGCTCCTGCGCGTCGACGCGGTACAGACCGCTGCCGATCCACACGGCGCCGATCAAGACCAGAATGCTGCTCAAGGATTTGCCGAAGTTGGCGGAACTCGGGCCTCCCCCTCCTACGGCCCCGCCGCCGCCGCGCCCGAACAGCGCCGACAGGCGCCGCTGGAAATTCCTCAGCACATCGTCCAGATCGTTCTGCGATTGTTGCGGACGGTTCCAAGGATTGCGTTTCTCGCCGCCAGGTTCGTTCCAAGCCATGCGTTATGCCTATGTTTGAACAGCGGCGCATTCTAACAGCCGACTTGGCCGCCACAAGAGAGCTTATGCCACGCGCTGTTCGCGGGTTCTTTTATTGGTGTCTACCAGATTGACACCCTTACTGCCCAATAATTTCTCAAACTCGGTTAAGTCAAGTTCGACTGTCAGGTCCCAGCTCCCGTCCTCGCATTGCCGCTCGGTACGCACGGCATTGCGCCGATACAGATCGGATCGGACGGCGGCGGCCAGCAACTCGAGGTGCAGAGTACGGCGGACCTGATGGGGGCGCACCGCGTGCGCCAAGGCCTCACGCAACCCCGGAAGGCCCAAACCGGTCGCCGCCGAGGCGCAGATCCTGACTGCCACTCCATCCGGACCCTCAACGACGCGGGGTTTTTCCTGACTCAAGTCGATCTTATTGAGGACCACGAGTTCGCGGATCTCGCCCGCGCCGATGCCGCGCAATACCTCGCGGACCTGTTCGATGCGCTCATCGCGCAGCGGATCGCTCGCATCCACCACGTGAAGCAGGAGATCGGCGTCCCTGGCCTCTTGCAGCGTCGAGCGGAATGCCGCCACCAATTCGTGCGGCAGGGCGCGCACGAACCCTACGGTGTCGGCCAGCACGACTTCGCCGATCCCGTCCAATTTAACCCGCCGCACGGTCGGATCGAGCGTGGCAAACAGCTGATCGGCGACATACGTGTCTGAGCCCGTCAAGGCGTTGAACAGGGTGGACTTCCCAGCGTTGGTGTAACCCACCAGCGCCACGGTGGGAACCGGTACCTCACGCCGCACATGCCGGCTGGTATCGCGTTGGCGCGCCAATTTTTCCAGGCGCGCCTTGAGAGTGCGGATGCGCTTGGCGATCAGCCGTCTGTCGGTCTCCAGCTGGGTTTCGCCGGGACCTCGCAAACCGATGCCGCCCTTTTGCCGCTCGAGGTGGGTCCAGCCTCTGACCAGGCGGGTCGCCAGATGCGAGAGTTGCGCAAGCTCGACTTGCAGCTTGCCCTCGAAGCTGCGAGCGCGCTGAGCAAAAATATCTAATATCAAGCCGTTACGGTCCAATACTCGACGGCCGGTGAGTTTCTCCAGGTTGCGTTCCTGGCTGGGAGTCAGGGTCTGGTCGACCAGCACCAAGTCCGCAGCATTCGCCTCCGCGCAGGCGCGAATTTCTTCGGCCTTGCCGGACCCGACGAAATACTTCGGATCCGGCCGCGCACGCGTTCCCAGCACGAGACCCACGCCGAGTGCGCCCGCCGATGCGGCCAGAGCCGAGAATTCAGCGGTGTCGCTGGGATCCACAGGGTGGCCCAGCCCCACGCCGACGAGCACCGCGCGCTCACCACCCCGCGGGCGTTCAAACAATTGCAGAGAACCACCCCGTCACTGGTTGTGACAAAGTCGCATTGTCCTACACGCCCCGATTAGCGTCACTCGACGATCGCCGGTTCCGTCACTTCACCATCCTCGCCGGTCGGCAATCGCACATTGCGCGCGGGCACGACGGTGGAAATGGCATGTTTATAGACCATCTGACTCACGCTATTTCTGAGTAAGACGACGAACTGGTCGAATGAATCGATCTGTCCCTGTAATTTGATGCCGTTCACAAGATAAATTGAGACGGGCACGCGTTCTTTGCGCAGGGCATTGAGGAATGGGTCCTGCAGAGACTGGCCACGGGCCATGAGTGAAGCTCCTTGTTTTTTAGTGTCATTTGGACTGCCCAACCACTTCCCTGCGGCACCGGGCACATACTTATTCATGCTAGCACAGCGCACCTTGCGGCGTTGCATCCGACGAGGCTGCGAATCCGCCCTCGGACAGTGCATCGATCATCTTCCGTGCAACCTCAGGATGCATGGAATCGATCCACTGCGCGCGCTCGCGCCGACGCAGCCAGGTCAACTGCCGTTTGGCAAGTTGTCGCGTCGCCGCAATTGCTTGTTCTATCGCCTCGTCGAACACACACTGTCCCGCTAAATGTCGCCATAGCTGCCGATATCCGACCGCACGCATCGACGGATGTTCCGCGCTCAGATCCCTTCTTTCAAAAAGTTTGCGCACTTCCTCCAGCAACCCGGCTTCGAGCATCGCGGCGAACCGCATTTCGATTCTGGTGTGCAAATCGCGGCGTTCAAGGGGGGCGACTGCAAATTCTGTGACGTCCACGTCGGCAAATACCGACACTCGCTTTTGTTGCAAGCTCGTGATGCTCTTCCCGGTCAGCCGGTGCACCTCGAGGGCGCGCTGGATGCGCTGCGGATCGTTCACATGAATGCGCGCGGCAGCTTCCGGGTCCACTCGCTCGAGCTCCCGGTGCAGGGCCGTCCATCCCGAGGCCGCCGCTTGGGCGTCGATGTCCGCGCGCACCCTCACGTCCGCTGCCGGTAACTCTGCAATCCCAGAGCTCAGGGCGTGGAAGTACAGCATGGTGCCCCCCACCAGCAGCGGGTGCCGCCCGCGCCGCCAAATATCCTGCATCGCCCGAGAGGCATCGCGCGTGAAGTCGCCGGCGGAGTAGTTTTCCGCGGGATCGCGGATGTCGATCAGGTGGTGCGCCACGCGCGCCCGCATGGCGGCCGTGGGCTTGGCGGTGCCGATGTCCATGCCGCGGTACACCAGCGCCGAATCCACGCTCACGATCTCGAGCGGCAGCGCTTCGGCCAGGCGCAGGCCCAAGTCGGATTTACCCGACCCCGTGGGGCCCATCAACAATACCGCCCGACGGCGGTTGGGCACCTCGCGCATCAGCGCCCGCGCAAAAAAAGCCGATCGAGATCGGTCAGCGACAAACGCACCCACGTCGGGCGGCCATGGTTGCATTGGTCGGCGCGCTCCGTGCCTTCCATTTCACGCAGCAAGGCGTTCATCTCCGGCAGGGTCAAATTGCGCTGCGCGCGAACTGCCGCATGGCAGGCCATGGTGGCGAGCAAGTGATTGATCGACTCCTCCACCCGCCGCGAGTGGCCTTGCTCGAGCAAATCCGAGAGAACATCGCGCACGATGCCGCCCGGATCACGGCCTGCCAGGAGAACGGGAATCGCCCGCATCGCCAACTGGTCGGGCGCGAGGCGCGACACGCCGAAGCCGAGCGCCGCAAACTCCTGCGCGTGAGCCTCGGCCGCCTCGGCCTGCGCCGGGCTCACCTGCAGAATCTGAGGTATCAGGAGTTGCTGCTGCGCCGTTTCTCCCGCCAGCAATTTCTTCATGCGCTCGTACATCACCCGCTCGTGGGCGGCGTGCATGTCCACCAGCACCATGCCGTCGGCGGTCTGCGTCAGGATGTACACCCCATGCAGCTGCGCGATGGCATACCCTAGCGGCCGCTCGTCGGCGCCGACGCCGGGACCTTGGCCGCCGCTGAACCCGGCCTCTGGATTCGTGCCTTCGCTCGCATTGACGCCGAAAGCTGCGCCGGCGCCGAGGGCTGCGCTCGAACTGCCGGCAACACTCTCCCCCGTTCCCAGGCCCGCGCCTTCACCGACGCCGAATTCCGCTCGCTCGACAAAACCGCGATAGGCATCCTCGCCGGTCCGCGGCGCCCGCCCCTCCGGCAGCACGAAGCGCGCCTGGTCCCGCAGCGCGACTCGATCGAAAGTCGCGCTGCCGGTGAGCCAATCGAGCGGCGCGCTGCCCGCGGATTCGGCGCTGGGACGCGTGTCGGCCAGCACCCGCTCCAGCGTGCGGAAGACGAAATCATGAATGCGGCGCGAATCGCGAAAGCGCACTTCCAGCTTCTGCGGGTGGGCGTTGACGTCGACCGCGGTCGGATCCAATTCCAGATATAGGAGGTAGGCGGAAAACCTGCCGTGGAACAGCACATCTTGATACGCGAGGCGCACCGCGCCCGCCAACAGTTTGTCGCGCACGAAGCGCCCGTTGAGAAAGGCGAATTGCAGGTCCGACTGGCTGCGCGAAAACGTCGGCAGCGCCAACCAGCCCGACAGGCGCAGACTCTCCGTGTCGTGCTTCAGCTCGATGACATGGCCGGCGAAGTCCTCACCGCATATTTTCGCCACGCGCGCCAAGCGCTCCGCCGCGGTGTGAGCCGGCGGCAACGACCACACGGTCTTGCCGTTGTGGACCAGGGTGAAGGCCACGGCGAAGCCCGACAGCGCCAAGCGTTCCAACATGCGCACGATGTGCTGATATTCGGTGGCGTCGCTGCGCAGAAATTTGCGCCGCGCCGGTACATTGAAGAAGAGATCGCGCACCTCGACGCTGGTTCCCGGCGGGTGCGACGCGGGCACAGGGGCCGCAAGCGCCCCATCGCGGGCCTCAACCGACCAGGCGTGTGCAGCCGTTGCCGCACGCGAGACCAGCGACAATCGGGAGACCGATGCTATGCTGGGCAGCGCCTCACCGCGAAATCCTAAGGTCGCGACGCGCTCGAGATCATCCAGCGAAGCGATTTTACTGGTGGCGTGACGCGCCAGCGCCAGCGCGATTTCCTCCGGTTGAATCCCGATCCCGTCGTCGCGCACTCGAATCAAGCCGCAGCCGCCGCGTTCCAATTCCACCTCGATACGCTTTGCGCGCGCATCGAGAGCGTTTTCCACCAGTTCCTTCACCACGGACGCCGGCCGCTCGATCACCTCGCCGGCAGCGATTTGACTGATGAGTGCATCGGATAACAGCTGAATGGGCAAGAGCGACCTCGTACCGTGCATTTTCGCACAGCACGAGTCCTCTAGGAGCCCGTCTGACTAATGATTGCCGCCGCCGCGGCAGGCGCATCATCAGTCAGACAGGCTCCTGGGGCCGCCGCTATTCGCCCGAGCCGCCTGCGGTGGCCAAAACCGGCCGCGACGCGGCCCCCGTCGCAAGTTCCGCCACCCGCGTGCCCGCCGGCGGATTGGCATAAAAATAATCATGCACGCCCTGGTGGATGGCGGCGGCGAGCTTCGCCTGGTGCGCCGGTCCGCGCAGCCGCAGCTCTTCTTGTGGATTCGAGATATAGGCGGTCTCGACCAGCATCGACGGGATATCCGGGGACTTCAGCACCATGAAGCGCGCCTGCTGAACCTGCGGCTTGCGCACTTCGCCGACGCGATTCAATTGGCGCAGCACGCGCTCCGCCGCGACCTGACTGGCGCTCAATGACGCCGACTGCGACAGGTCCAGAAGCACCGAGGCGAGCACGTCGTCCTTGTCGTCGAGCGACACGCCGCCGATCAAGTCGGACGCATTTTCGCGCTCGGCCAGCCAGCGCGAGGCTTCATCGGTCGCACCCCGCTGCGACAGGATGTATACCGACGATCCGTCGACGCGCCGATCGCGGATCGAGTCCGCATGAATGGATACGAACAGATCCGCCTGCTGCGCGCGGGCACGCCGCATCCGGTCGCGCAAGGGCACGAAATAGTCGCCGTTGCGAGTCAGCACGGCCTTCATGCCCGGCTCCGCATTGATCTTGAGCGAGAGTTCCCGGGCAATGGCGAGTACCACGTCCTTCTCGCGCGTGCCGTTCTTGCCGATCGCGCCCGGATCCTCGCCGCCGTGGCCGGCGTCGACAGCGACGACGAGATCGCGGGCATCCGGAGGCGCATGCTCCGCCTTGACCGGAGTGTCGACGCTCTGACTCAACCCTAAGTCGATGACCAGTCGATACCCGTAGCGGTTATTGGGCGCCGCCAGAAAGCTTTTGGCTTGGATGGGCCGCGACAAGTCGAGCACGATGCGAAGCTCTCCCGAGGGCCGGCGCGCCATGCGCACTTGTTTCACCGTTCCGGTACCGGCCGGTGCGGCGCGCGCGCCGCTCGCGAGCCGCGCATCGGCGACATCGAGGACCACGCGATCGGGATTCTTGAGAACCTGCAGGCTATGTTGGGTGCTGCCGGAGAGATCCAGTACCACCCGCGTGCTGTCCGGGCCCGCCCACAGCCGGATGGCGCGCACATCGACCGCATGCGCCGGCAGCAGCAACAGCGTCGACAACAGCGTCACCCAGGCGATCGGCGATACCAGAGATCTCATAGCGCATTAAGTTAACGCCTAAGCGGGTTGTTTTTCAAGTTAAATTAGAGACATAGAAACTTAAGCTACTGTGGGTACTAAGCTATCGTGAGGTGGTACCGCGCTGTCTTGGGCAAGGTGGGGTCTAGGTTGATGTGGTTACCAGACTGCCGTCGCGTCGCAAGCTCTCCAGCCACTGGGTTCCGAGCACTGTCCTGGCGCTCAAGCCGGCTTGCCGCGCGTCGCCCGCATAGAGAAGGGTCAATTCCAAATCGGCCGGCGGCACCGCGGCGCCGCCTCTTTCCGGCCATTCCACCATGATCAGTGAGCCCGGCCCCACCAGATCGCGCAGCCCCAACTCATCGACCTCGGTCAGGGATTGCAGGCGATACAGGTCCACGTGGACGCAGGTGAGCGTCGCGAGCGGGTAGGTTTCCACCAAGGTGTACGTCGGGCTGCGCACCAGCCCCGCGACTCCGAGGGCCCGGAGCAAACTGCGCACGCACGTGGTCTTTCCCGCGCCGAGTTCACCTTGCAGGTACAACACGGCGCCCGTGCGCGCAGCGCCGGTCTGTACCGCGTCGTCGGGCATAGCACCCGCCTGCGCCGCACCTGTCGGCACGGCGTCCGTCCGCACGGCGCCCGGCAACGAACGCGCGAGCGCCTGCCCGAGAGCCTCGGTCGCGCTGCTGTCCGGCAAGTTCAGATCCATGGAGGCATACTTCCAGCACGCCTAGTACGCCGTCAACGGCATTTGAGTGATGGGTGTTTAGAATTCACTGATGTGTTACCCCACCGTATGAACGCAGTCGCACCGCCCGCCGCACGCCTCGATCAAGCTGCCCTGCTGGCCGACTTGCGCCGTTGGAGCAAGGAGCTAGGCTTTGCACGGCTCGGAGTCGCGAACATCGACCTCGCGCCCGACGAGGCGCATTTTCTCGACTGGCTGCGCGCAGGATTCAACGGCGAAATGGCCTATATGTCGCGTCATGGAGTGAAGCGCAGCCGCCCGGCGGAATTGTTGCCGGGAACGGTGAGCTGCATCAGCGTGCGCATGGATTACTGGCCCAAGGATGCGGCCGACGCCGAAGCCACATTGGCGGACCGCAGCGTGGCCTACATCTCCCGCTATGCCCTGGGCCGCGACTACCACAAGGTCATGCGCACGCGGCTGCAGCAGCTCTGCGACCGCATTCAAAGTGCGGTGGGTCCCTTCGGTTACCGAGTGTTCACCGACAGCGCACCGGTTCTGGAAAAGGCCCTGGCGCGCAATGCCGCACTGGGTTGGATAGGTAAGCATACCAATCTGATCGATCGCGATGCGGGCTCGTATTTTTTCCTGGGCGAGATTTACCTGAACCTGGAGTTGCCCAGCGATGAGCCCAGCAGCGCGCACTGTGGGTCCTGCACCGCCTGCATGCCCGCCTGCCCCACCGGCGCCATCGTCGCGCCCTATCGCCTCGACGCGCGGCGCTGTATTTCCTACCTCACCATCGAGCTGGCCGGCTCGATTCCCGTCGAGTTTCGCCGTGCAATCGGCAATCGCATCTACGGCTGCGATGACTGCCAGATGGTGTGTCCGTGGAACAAGTTCGCGCGCCCCACCGCGGAAAAGGATTTCTCGGTGCGCCATGGACTGGACCACGCGCAACTCGTCGACCTTTTCTCGTGGAGCGAGGCGCAATTTCTCGACAGAACCCGAGGCAGCGCGATCCGCCGCATCGGCTATGAGCGATGGCTGCGCAACATCGCCGTGGCGCTCGGCAATGCGCCGACCTCGCCCGCGCTGCTCGAATCACTGCAGAACCGCGCGCAGCACCCCTCGCCCCTGGTGCGCGAGCACGTGCACTGGGCGCTGGCACAACACCGGTCAACGCCGGTCGATGACGCGCACCCGTAGTCGATCAATCGGCTGTTAGCTGGGCGGCAGCAAACTGCTGCCGACCGGGTTGAAGAAGTGCCGGCCGCGCCGCGCCTTGGTGATCTCGGCGAACAGCTGCTGATAGTCGTTGTCGTTGTTCACGGGATCGATGGCCGCGGAATTCACGATCAGCAGCGGCGCGGCGTCGTAACTGTGGAAGAACCGCGCATAGGCTTGAGTCAGTTTTTCCAGATAACCGCGTTCGATGTGCTGCTCATAGCGAATGCCGCGCTTGGCGATGCGATCCATCAGCACGTCGACCGGGGCCTGCAAGTACACGACCAGATCCGGCTTGGGCGCATCCACCACCACCCTTTCGTAGACTCGTTCGTACAGCGCGTATTCCGCATCATCGAGGGTCACGCGCGCAAACAGGCGATCCTTCTCGAGCAGGTAGTCCGCCACGCGCACGGCGCCGAACAAATCCTCTTGGCGAACCTCTTCCAGTTGCCGGGCCCGTTGAAATAGAAAGAACAATTGCGTCTGAAATGCCGCCGCGCGCGGATTCTTGTAGAAGCGCTCGAGAAAAGGATTCTGATCCGCCTGTTCCAAGACGAGCTGGCCGCCCAGCGACTGCCCCAGGCGGCGCGCCAGACTGGTCTTACCCACACCAATCGGACCCTCGATGACAATGAATCGGTGCGGTATTGCGCTCACCATTGAAAGCTCTTGTGCTAGTCCAGGACGGAAATCCCATCGCCGCCGGCACGCCGCGACAGTTCCGACACGTTGCCGTGTCCCGGAATCGCAAGCGTGGGGGCGATGTCAGCCAAAGGATACAGGACGAAGTTGCGGCTCGACACTCCGGGGTGCGGCACGGTCAGCCCAGGCTCGTCGATCGTCTCACCCAGCAGCCAGATCAGATCGAGGTCAATCACGCGCGGCCCCCAACGCTCCTGCCGATTTCGGCCCATGGCCTGTTCGATCCTGAGCAAGCCATCGAGCAACTCGCGCGCGGTCAGCTGAGTCAACAATCCCGCCGCCGCGTTCACGAAGTACGGCTGATCCTGCGGTCCCATCGGCCGGGTTTTGTAGAGGCGCGAACGCAGCACCGAACACGTCGCGGGTAGAGTCGAGAGCCGCTCGAATGCCTCGAGCACACGCGCCTGCGGGTCGCTTAAATTGCTGCCGATCGCCACATACGCCGGGCGCCAGAAGGCTGCCATACCTAAGTTCGCGCCGCTCCGCCCCGTCGCCGGCGGCGGCGTCGACGGCCAGGGGCTGCCGCACCTTCACCCTCCGCCACCGCATCCGCCGGACGCGCCTGAACCAGCGCCACCCGCTCTTCCTGCGGTATCAATTGAATATCCGTCCACCACTTCGCGAGCTCAGGGTCGGCAACCCCCGCCTGCGCGCGCAACAACAGGAAATCGTAAGCCGCGCGGAAGCGCGGGTGCTGCAGCAGACTCAAGGATTTGACCCCGCTGCGCCGATTGAACCGCGGCTGCAACATCAACAATTCACGCATGGGAATGGCGAAGCGCCGCGGGATCGCCACGCGCGATTGCTGCGCCCGCAACACGGTGTCGCAAGCCTGCATGAGCAACGCCAGATCCGGGGCCGGCCCCGCCTGCCGCTCGTTGAGCTCGCGCAGCACCGCGCTCCACAGCAGCACGGCAAACAGGAAGGTCGGCGTCACCGGCTTGTCCGCCGCGATGCGCTCGTCCGTGTTCACGAGACCGCGCACCAGCATATCTTCCGCATACGCGTACGGCGGCAGCGCGAAGGCAGCGGCCGACAGCGGAAACAAATGCTCGAAGAGCCCATATTGCTTCAGCAGCCGATAAGACTTCGCGCCGAATCCGGACAGGAACAGTTTCAAGGTCTCATCGAACAATCGCGCCGGCGGCACGCCGTCCAGCAGGAACGCGAGCTTGCTGATGGGTGCTTCGGTCTCAGGCGCGATCGAGAAATCGAGCTTGGCCGCGAAACGCACCGCGCGCAGCATGCGCACCGGATCTTCCCGGTAGCGCGTTTCCGGATCGCCGATCAATTTCAGGCGGTGCGCGCGGACATCGCTGACCCCATCGACGAAATCCCAAATCGAAAAATCGTCGATGTTGTAATAGAGCCCGTTGGCCGCGAAATCACGCCGCCACACATCTTCTTCGATGGTGCCGTAGATGTTGTCGCGCAGGATGCGCCCCCGCTCATCGAAGGCACGATGCTCGGAATCGTTCGGGGCGGTGAACTCCGGTATGTCCGGCTCGGCGGCCCGATCGGTCACTCCACCCTCGTTCACCGAATCGGATTCGACATCCTCCGCATCCTCCCGCTCCGGCGCCGCCGCCGCGCGAAAAGTCGCAACCTCGATGATTTCATGCCCGAAATGCACGTGCGCCAGGCGAAAACGCCGTCCGATGAGGCGGCAATTGCGGAACAAGCGCCTGACCTCCTCCGGCAGGGCATTGGTCGCCACGTCGAAGTCCTTCGGCGTGATACCCAGTAGCAAGTCGCGGACCGCCCCGCCGACCAAAAACCCTTGATAACCAGCGTCTTTGAGGCGGTAGAGGACTTTCAAGGCGTTCGGCGAGATCGCTGCACGCGAAATCGAATGCTCAGAGCGAGGGATTACTAAGGGGGGAAATGGCGTCGACGATGCGTTCAAAAAGGGGAGTTCCGCTTGAGTCCAAAAAATTGGCCCGTATACTACCAGCCCTCTTGGGTTCAGGCGCCCAGAACCGCAAAACACCGCTCCCTTCGTCTAGAGGCCTAGGACACGGCCCTCTCAAGGCTGTAACACGGGTTCGAATCCCGTAGGGAGCGCCAATAATCAAGCACTTACAATCACGCGACCCAGTTATGTCCACTTTATGTCCACTTTTTTCTCCCTTGTAACCACTGAAAAGATCGTCGGCATCTCTCGCTGTTGCGTCCTGGCTCAAATCGTTGCGCGAGGTTGCAGGCGGTAGCACGTTCGTGTTTCCAAAACGGCGGCGCGACCCGCGCCAACGTGTTTTTGCACTTGGGTATCGACACATTGAATGCAGCGCCCGCCGCGGTCGACCATGGACTACAAAGTCCGCTCATGGTCCTTGAGGTCACCGTGCTCGGGTCCCTCCGGTTTGACCCGACGCTGCTGCTCCCTGAATCTGGTGAATAGCGCCGCCAAGCGTTGCCGATCGGTGAGGACGGGCGGGAGATGCGTTGCGAAGTACCGGACCTCGCCCGCCAGGATCACCTCGCCCCGCGTATCAGCACCTCGGCGGCCTTCATCCAGGCCGATACCAGCGATTTGCGGGTCTCCAGCCTGTGTGGCGCCGGGCCCTCGACCGTTCCGGAGCGGTACAGCTCTGTGGCGATGCCGATCATGCGCTTGCGCATCACGGTGGACTTGCCGTAATGCTGAGCTTTGAAGGTCCCCTCCCGGCGTTTTGTTTTGTTCACGCCTCGAATGGCCCGCGTCGTGGCGTTGGCCGCGATACCCTGTTCGCGTATCAACTGCGCGAAGTCCTCGCGCCAATTTCGCAAGAGCTGCTTGTCGATGTGCAGCCG
>WNFG01000852.1_pt1 | contig 25521 bp, 28 predicted proteins | sample 5400431 | NCBI WGS metagenome assembly WNFG01 (sample SAMN13153346, study PRJNA577476) | soil metagenome | isolation source: 120 cm saprolite under Douglas fir tree site 2 hole 3 replicate 2 | place: USA:California | collected 2015-04-18 | reverse complement strand
CGTGGTTCAAGTCATTCTCAACAACGAGAAGTTCGACTTCGTCCATATCGAACAACAGGAGGCCGGCATCATTCCGTTTGGCGTGGAGTTCAAGAATCCAAATTTCGCCAAGGTTGCTGAGGCGATGGGGGCGAAAGGGATTCGTATCGAGGAACCCGAGGACGTTCGAGAAGGTCTGGCTGAAGCTCTCGCGTACAAGGATGGCCCCGTCGTTGTCGACGCAGTTGTAGATCCCTTGGCGCTTGCGATGCCGTCGCATTCACCTTTCCACACCGTCAAGGGGTTCACTCTAAGTTTCGCCAAGCAAGTGCTGAGCGGAAGGCTGGATACGGTGATCAAGGAGATAGAGCGAAACGTGGGAATCGTCTGAGCTGTAAACGGCCGGGTTGAGCCTTCCTCAGAAATACGACGTGGAGCTGAATATGCAACCTCAAAGATCTATGGCGTCCAGCGACTGGCCGGCGACGGCCAAACCGTGTTCGTGGTCATGCTGGCGATCCTCCGTTCGGAGGGGACGCTGCCCCATATGGCTCACGAGCCAGCGGGACGGCTGTTGACGGATGTGGCGGCGGTTCTGGGAGTGCGTGCCGGGCATCTGCGGTGGGCCAACGGGATACCCCACATTGACCTGGATGAGGCTCTGGGCCCGGTCCAGCGCGACGTCAGCGCAGCTGGGCCCCTGGAGAACGGGGCTGGCCGCAAGAGGTAAGTGTTCCGTCAATCGCCTGGCGGCGGACGACTCGCGAGCAGCAGTGGCTCGAGCGAGGTAGCGAATGGAAAGCCTGGACCCCTTCATTCGAGCGTACGGGTATCCGGCCGTCTTCGGCGGGATGGTGATTCAACAGGTTGTTCCACCGATCCCGGGAGAGCCCCTCCTGCTTGCTGTCGGCGCTCTAGCCGGGAACGGCCGCTTCAGCTTGTGGCTCGTGGCGGTGTTTGCGCTCGCGGGCTCCGTGGTGGGCGATTTCATCTGGTACGAGATCGGACGTCGGGGTCGGCAGCGAATCTTCAAGTGGCTCTGTCGAGTCTCGCTGGAGCCCGACGCCTGCGTCCGGCGTGCGCAGGATACGCTCGCGCGGCGCGGCGCGAGTGCCCTCTTGATCGGCAAAGTTGTGCCGGCGTTCAACGGCATCGCGCAGCCCTTGGCCGGTGCCCTTGGAATGTCGAGACTGCGATTCCTGATCGCAGACCTTCTCGGAGGCATTCTCTGGGTGGGACTCTACATCGGCTTGGGTTATGCATTTCGCGATCAGCTCGCCACGGCGACCCTTCTCGCCAACCGATTGGGTGGTTGGGCCATCGTGATGATCGCTGGGGTGTTTGGGCTGTACCTGGGCATCAAGGTGGTGCGTCGGCAGGTCTTTATCCGCAAGCTGCGCATGGCTCGGATCAGTCCCGAGGAGCTCGAGGCGAAGCTCAGCGCCAGCGAGGCCGTGTTCATCGTCGATCTGCGGAGCGAGCTCGACGTCAGCGCGGAACCCACGATGATTCGTGGTGCGATACACATGGCTCCCGCGATGCTCGAGCACGGCCACGTCCCGATCCCGCGGGACCGCGAGGTGGTGCTCTACTGCTCCTGACCGGGCGAGGCGATGAGCGCCCGGGTGGCGCTTCTTTTGCGGAAACAAGGCGTCGGGCGGATCCGACCCCTGGCGGGCGGGTTTCAGGCGTGGCGAGACCGGGGCTTCCCCGTGGTCCTCTTGGCCAGCCAGACGTCATCTGCTGACGCACCGGCCAGGGCACCGGGCCGGCGATCGATATAGGACCCGCCGGTCTGGCCGCGAAACAGGGAGGGAAAGCGTGAAGCGACTCTGGGCGGTCCGTCCCTCGACATATCCGAGCTCGCTGAGGCCACGGCGGAGTGCTCCCTTGCGCCTCAACGACGAGCGGTGCGGCGATCAGACCAGCCAGGGACGCGAGGGAGGCTCGGCGGTCCATCCTGCGCGGAACCGATGATGAGATCGCGATCAGCCGTTCAGCGCGTCTGGTGACGCCCGGAGCCTCCGTTGGGCGAGGACGAGACCGGAGCGGAAGATGATCGCCGCGCCGATGCCGAAAACCAGATGAAAGGCGACCTCGATCGGCACCATCGCGAGATGGAAGCCGCCGCCGATGCCGAAACCCTTCAGCGGCAGTACGACGAACCAGTACACGGCCAGAGGCAGGAGGCCGAAGGCGAGCCCGCCCGCCCACCATCCGAGAAGAGCCGTGAGCCGCCGCTCGAGCAACGCGTAGACCAGTCCCCAGAGCCCGGCCCAGAACGCTAGCGAAAGGGTCTTCGGCACGCCGAGGGGCGGCACCGGCATGAGGCTCCAGGGCAGGGCCGGCACCAGATGCGCGGCGTAGAGAAGACTGCCGAGCGCGCCCTGAAAGATCAGGTGCGAGAGGAACCCGGCGATGAAGCCGAGGAAGAGGCGCGTCGAGGTCGTGGACATGTGTGGCTCCTTTCAGTGATGGGTCGTCGCGGATCGTCACCTCGCTCCTTGGCCTCAGGCGTTTCGACAGGTCATGCCCGTCCGGTGGCAGGTGGTGCAGGCCGGGTGGTAGAGCCGGGCGGGGCGGAACGATTCGGCGAGGCTGCCCGCGGACAGCCGCGCGCCGGGGAGCCCGGCCAGGATGGGACAGGCGTAGACCCCGCCGTCCGCGATCACGCGAGCGTCCGCGCATTGGAGCGTCGCGCGGTCGAAACCGTCGAGCATCTCCTCGGTCAGCGTCGCACCGCCTTCTTCGCCGGCGAGACGACCGAGCGCGAACACCGGCATGATCTTCACTCTGGGCCGTTCGATCCCGAGCCCGAGCAGGAAGTCGCGGAAGCGCTGATAGCCCGCGCCGTCGCTCAGGATCTCGGTGGCCGTCACGATGGGCAGGAGGCCGCGCGCATGCAAGCGCTTGATGGCCTCGACCGCCCGCGCCCACGAGCCCTGCCCCCGCACGCGGTCGTTCCGCTCGGGATCGACGTCGTCGAGGCTGATCCGCACGTCGAGCGAGTACGGCGATTCTCGCGCCAGGGCCCCCAGCTCGTCGGCGGTGGCCTCGGTGATGGCGGTGCCGTTCGTCAGGACGGTGGTCGGCGCGGCGGCGAGCGCCGCGCCGAGGAGGGGCACGATCTCGGGGTGCAGGAACGGCTCACCGCCGGTGAAGTAGATCTCCTTGACGCCGAGTTCCTCCGCCTCGCGGATGGCCCGGCGCGCCGTGGCGGCGTCGAGGGGCTTGAGCCACGGATCGCGCGGGCCGCTCGCGTTGATGCAGTGGGTGCACTCGAGGTTGCACCACGTCCCCGTGATCTGGATCCAGAGCGTGGCGAACCGGACGAACGGCACCCGCGGCGCCGCCGGCGCGCTGGCATCGAGCACCACGAGCGGATGTCTCATTGCGAGCCTCACGGTACTACCGCCGACGTGGCGCGCCCGCACCCGCTCCGGGGGTCTGGCCTGTCAGTTCGGGCGCGAGCCGTCCGCGGCGTCCGAGCCACCGGGGCAGGAGCGAGAGGGCCACGAGCAGGATCCCGGCGGCGCCGATGTAGGCGATCGTGCGGCGAGGCTGTCCACGCCCCGCGTCGATGGCGCTTCCCGCGAGGGCGTAGGCCGCCGTCCCCGGCAGGATGCACAGCCAGGAGATGCCGACGAACGCCCAGAAACCGATGCCGGTGAGGCCGTAGGCGAAGTTCTGCAGGTTGAAGGGAAACAGCGGCACGAGGCGCGTGATCATCAGTACGCGCCATCCGTGCTCGGCCACCGCGGTGTCGATGCGGGCGAGGCGCGGATGGGTAGTGACCCAGCGAGCTACCACGTCGCGCATGGCGTAGCGGGCGGCGAGGAACGCGAGCGCGGCGCCGATGATCGCGCCCAGCGACACGTACACCGTGCCTCGCACCGGTCCGAAGACGATGCCGCCCAGCACGGTCAGCGGCATCGCGGGAACGAAGCACAGCTCGGCGACGGCATAGCCCAGCACGAACACCACCGGGCCGAGGCCGCCGAGCTGGTCGAACCAGCGCTCGAGCCGCGGGATGTTCTCCACGCGCACCGCTTGGCCGAGCCCGAGGGCCCAGGCGAGCGCCCCACCCGCGATGAGAACCAGGAGCGGCAGGACGAGCCGGCTCCACCACCGGCGCTCGGCTCCCGGCGTCCGGAGCGAAGGCGATGAGGATGGCAAGCCTCACCGCCGGCTGAATGCCAGCCAGGCGCCGAACAGGCGCTTGACCAGGGGGGTGAGCCGGGTGCGGTTGTAGGCGTCGCCGAGCTTGCGGATGGCCTCGGCCTGCGTGGGATAGCTGTGGATGACGTTGGCGATCCGGCCAAGGCCGATGCCGTGGATGATGGCCATGGTCAGCTCCGGCAACATCTCGCCGGCGTGCCGCGCCACGACGGTGGCGCCGAGGATTTTGTCGGTGCCCGCCCGCACGTGCACCTTGACGAAGCCCGTGACGTCGCCGTCGAGCACCGCGCGGTCCACGTCCTTGAGTTCCTGGACGAACGTCCGCACGGCGATGCCCCGCGCGGCGGCGTCCCGCTCGTAGAGCCCGACGTGGGCGATCTCGGGGTCCGTGTACGTGCACCACGGCATGGTGAGCGCGCTCGCGCGCGCGCGACCCGCGCGACCAAAGAAGAGCGCGTTCTGGATCACGATCCGCGCCTGGAAGTCCGAGTTGTGCGTGAACTTGTGCCCGGGTACGACGTCGCCGGCGGCGTAGATCCGCGAGTTGGTGGTCCGCAATCGGTCGTCGACGGCCACGCCGAGCCGCGGGTCGTAGGCCACGCCGACGCGCTCGAGGTCGAGACCCTCCACGTTGGGGGTGCGCCCCACGCCGACCAGGATCCGGTCCACGGCGAGCTGTTCGGCGGCGCCGCCCTGCGTGAAGGAGATGATCCGGTCGGCGCCGCTCCGCTCCACGCGCTCGATCTTCGCGCCGAGGCGCAAGTGGACGCCGTCGCGGATCATCGCCCGCTCGACGCGCTCCGCGGCGTCGCGGTCCTCGCGCGTGAGGATCTGGCCCTGGCCCTCGAGCAGCGACACCTCGGCGCCGAATCGGGCGAACGCCTGGGCCAGCTCGCAGCCGATGGGACCCGCTCCGATCACGGCGAGCCGGCGCGGCAGTTCGGTCAAGGTAAACACGCTCTCGTTCGTGAGATAACCGGCCTCGGCGAGTCCCGGGATGGGCGGCGCCGCCGCGCGCGCGCCGGTGGCGATCACCGCCCGGCGGAAGCGAAGTGTGCGACCCGCGACCTCGACGGCATCGGGCTCCGCGAAACGGGCGGCGCCGAAGAACACGTCCACTCCGAGATCCCGGAAGCGCGCGGCAGCGTCGGTCCGACTGAGCTCCGCGCGGAGCCAGCGCATGCGCTCCATGACCGCGGCGAAGTCCACCGTGAAGCCGGGCGGCACGCGAACACCGTATTCCCCCGCCCCGTTCACGTCGGCGGCGGCGCGCGCCGCGCGGATCAATCCCTTCGACGGCACGCAGCCGACGTTGAGGCAGTCGCCGCCCATCAGGTCGCGCTCGACGAGGGCGACTCGCGCTCCGAGTCCGGCCGCGCCCGCCGCGGTCACCAGCCCCGCCGTCCCCGCGCCGATCACCACGAGGTTGTAACGCCCGGCCGGCTCCGGATTTCGCCAGCCCTCGGGGTGCGCGTTCGCCACGAGCGCCTGATTGTGGCGGTCCCAGGGCTCGACGAGGATCGATTCGGGGCGCTCGCCGCTCACGGCCGCGCGCTCACTCGAGCTGAGCGCGCCGGGCGAGGGCCCGCCGCGCCAGCCGCGTCACGTACACGGTGACGCCGATGGTGGCGGCCAGCCCGACCGCGTAGAGCGCCCATTCGGCCGGCGTGCGGCTCGTCCCGCCGCCGGCGCCGGCCAGGGTGCCGGCGACCGAGCCCAGGTAGACATACATCACGGTGCCCGGTATCATCCCGATCCACGACGCAATCACGTAGTGCGAGAGCGACACGCGGGTGAGGCCGAACGCGTAGTTGAGCAGGTTGAAGGGGAAGACCGGCGAGAGGCGGGTGAGTCCCACGATCTTCCAGCCCTCGCGGGCGACCGCCTCGTCGATGGCCTTGAACTTCGGATTGCCCTCGATCTTGCCGGCCACCCAGTCGCGCGCCACGTAGCGACCCACCAGGAACGCGGCGGTGGCGCCGAGAGTCGCGCTGATGGACACGATGACCGCGCCGCGGGCCAAGCCGAACACGACGCCTGCGCCCAGTGTCAGGATCGATCCCGGCAGGAAGAGCACCGTGGCCGCGATGTAGAGCAGGGCGAACAGCACCGGGCCCCACGCGCCGAGCCGCGCGATGGCCTCGAGCGCGGTCCGCAGCAAGGCGGGCGCATCGAAGTAGCGTGCGGCAAGCAGTGCGGCCACAATGGCGAGCGCCCCGAACAGCAGCGCCCCCCGCGAACCGCCGCGGGACACACTCGAGAGCGTAGGCAACTTTGACACCCTCCGGCGGCGATCGCTCCATCCGTGGTTCCCGTCGCCGTGACATCTCACGGGACGGGAGAGCCGGTCGGCTGAGCCGCATGCTATGCCGCCACACCGCCGCCGTCAACCGGTCAACCGGCAAGGGGACCGGATCGATTCCGGTTGGCGTCCTACCCCACTCACTTGACCATCACGACGAGCGGCTTCCCTTTTTCGACGACATACGTGGCGAGCTCCTTCGCGGTGCCGCTGCCGACGTTCTTCGCCGCGTGGATCGTTCCGGCCGGGATGAGCAAGACGTCGCCGGCCTTGAGCGTCATCGGCGGCTTGCCCTCGACCTGGTACTCCAGCGAGCCCTCGAGGACATAGATGATTTCTTCGCCCGGATGCGTGTGCTTGCCGAACGCGGCTCCCCGGTCGAAGTCGACGCGCGCCTGGACGACCTCGCGTCCAGGGACGCTGAGATCGTGCCGCTGGGGGTCGGTGCGGTTGGTTCCCGGCTGTTGCGCCCGCGCCACGTGTAGCGCCAAACCGATTCCGACGATCAGGACCGCCACGGCCATGATTCGCGTCGCTTTCATGTGGACCCCCCTGTGGCAATCAGCGTCTTTTCATCAGGGGCCGAAGGTAAACACATATGCTCGCAGTCCGGGATCGCTCGCGACAAGGGTCAGAACGTGGTTTCCGCGGGGCGCGCGGGCGACCAGGCGAATCATTCCTGATCGATCGAAGCGCGCCACTCCGTCAGGGCCGACGTCGGCGCCGCGTGCCTCGCCGACCGGTTTCCCGTCGAGCACCACCGCGACCGCCGCTTTCCCCGACGCCCCCGGTTGCATCACCACGTTGACCTCACCGGCCGTGAAGGGAAGGACGATCTTGCCAGTGCCATTCTGGAGTTCGACGTACTGGCGCGAGCCCTTCCAGTTCCCCTGCAGGGTAACCGTGCCCGGCTCCCGGCGATCGGTACCGACGTAGGTCTCGCCCGTGATGCCGGCGTACGAGGGCTCGCCCGTCTTCGCAAACGCCGTCGCCTCGGGGCTGATTGGTGGCAGTGCGGTCCTCGGGTTGGCCGCGACCAAGAGGCGCCGGATCTCGGTCTCGATGTCGTGGTAGCTGCCCTCTCCCACCCACCGCTTCACCAGTCTCCCGTGAGCGTCGAAGAGGTACTTCGCCGGCCAGGCGTCATTGCCGAAGGCCTTCCATGTCGCAAAATCGTTGTCGAGTGCGATCGGATAGGTGAGCCCGTGGTCGCGGATCCCACGATCGATGTGCTCGGCGCGCGTCCCGAACTCGAACTCGGGCGCGTGCACGCCGACCACGACCAGGCCGCGGTCGGTGTAGTCGCGGTGCCACGCCTTGACATAGGGCGAGGTGCGGATCCAGTTGACGCAGGTGTACTCCCAGAAATCGACCAGGACGACCTTGCCACGCAGCATGTCGGCCGTGAGCGGTGCTGAGTTGACCCAGCGCTCCACCTTGAAGGCCGGCATGTCGCTGGCCGCGCTGGCGGCACCCGCGGCCATGGCGACACCGAGGAACACGAAGGGCAGGCTGGCTCTCATACGTCTCCCTCCACGCCGGTGCTCGGCCCGGCGCATCCGTGGGCGGCGGGACCGGCGGAACGTGATTGGATTAGGTGCAGCGGCTTGAAGGCCGCGCGCATCTCGGCGGCGAAGAGTCCGGGCTGTTTTCACACCGCGAAGTGACCACCCTTGTCGACCTCATGGAAATAGATGCTCACCGGTGGCCGGGACCACGGTACTTCCGGCAGATTGAAAGCCTTCATGTCATCCCGGCGAAGACCCCTTGGACCTTGCGGATGAGCGCATCGAGGGCCTCCGTGGGCGGCTCGTCCTCGACCACGGCCTCGTCGATCCCCGACTCGACATGGCTGACCATGCCCATCTGGAACGTGGCCGAGTATCCGTCGATGACGCGGGTCAGGTCCTTCAATTCGAATTCGTTAGCGGTGGCTCGCATCGCGGCCCGGACATTGATGGCGGCGGCCTGCTCGCGTGAGGGCACGAGCTAGAGCCGATGCGCGTGAGCGTCCGGGCAGGTGGCGAGCGGGCAGCATCGGTCACAGTAGTACTTGTCCAGCTGGACAAGGGCCCGGGACCCGAGATGGACGTGGGTCGGGGCGTTCGGGCAGGTCTGGGCGCCATCGCACTGGAATTGATCGTCGGGCATGGCCCGGTCCTCCCAGGCCTGACCGTACCACCTCTGGCCGGCGAGAGCCCGTGCGGCCCGGCTGGTCACCTGCGGACGCCATCCGGCCGCCGGATCGCGACCACGACGCAGAGCCAGGCGAGAGGTCTCACGGTCGGTCGGGTCCCGGATCGTTCGGGAGATCCCGACACTGGAGGCGCCAGGCCGTACCGAGAACGACCCGTCCGGCACCATACGCAATGCGCGAGTCGTCGCGACCATCGATCCCCCGCAGAGCGCGAAGAGCTTCCTCGAGGGACTCCTTGGCGAGGCCGGTCGCCTCCTCTAGTTCGCCCAGCGACATCGACTGCCAGACTTGCGTGGGCGATCGAAACCGATCGCAGAGCGCCGTGAAGATCAGCTCCTCCTCGCGCGTCATGCCTTAAAAGTCCCGAGGGACCGCTTCGTGGCATTCAGGAGCAGGTCGGTCCGCATATCGAGCGGCCGGCTCTCGATGTCGTTCACCCCAACACCTCCGTCAGTGGCACCCGTGGGCAAGCCCGGAGCTTCTGGATCACTCGACTGAGCCTACGCCTCCAGCTCCGCACACGGCGATGCTCGGCGACGAAGGCTTGGCCTGCCACTGCGCGGCCGTCAGGGCCTCGGGCGCCGGGGGATAGCGGGTCGTCCCGCTGAGCTTCGCGCCCCGGTGATGCAGGGTGTGGGAGTGCCCGAATCGCGGGTCATCCGTAACTCACGAGAGCACCGGCCTCCGCCGCCCTCAGCCCGTAGATCGTCGGCAGTCGGCTTGACGTCGCGAGGCTGACAATCCTCGCACGGTGTGTGCTGAACACCGGGTCGTCCATCACGAGCAACGCACCGGCGCGTCCATTCATTGCGGCTTGGCAATGATCGTTTGGCCCGTGACGTTTCCGCCCGGCCGCGCAAGGCTCGCCACAAGGCCGAGCTTGACGGCATCTCCACTCGCGGCCATGACGATGGGTGTGGTCGAGGAGACTTCCGGTCCATGCCCCGAGGAACGTCCGTCGGTCCATCACTCGATCACTTGATCCGCCCGCTGCACGAGGGATTGAGGGATCGTCAAGCCGAGCGCCTTGGCGGTCTTGGCGTTGATCACCAGCTCGAACCTGGTGGGTTGTTCGATCGGGAGGTCCGCGGGCCGGGCGCCCCGCAGTATCTTGTCGACGTGCACCGCCGAGCGGCGAACGATGTCGTCGATGTTCGGGCCGTAGGTGAGCAGCGCACCACCTTGCGCCCAAGCCCCCCAGCCGGTTGCCACCGGCAGTCTATGCATCGTAGTGAACTCCAGAATCCGTTGTCGTTCCAGTGTCATAAGACGCGACGCGACGACAATGAGCGCGTCTATGCGATCCCGACGCGCGGTCTTGAAGGCGGCCTCGAAGTCGTCCGGTCTCCGGACCTCGAGCGACACGATGTCCACGCCCAGCTTCGGTGCCGCGGTCTGAGTCTCTCTGAAGTCGGGATCGGTATGATCCGGATTCCAGAGGATTCCAACGCGGGCCGTCCTTGGGGCGATCTGGCGAAGCATCTCCAGCCGCTTTGCGGCGAGGTCTGAGAGAAGGAAGGTCAGCCCGGTCAAGTTTCCTCCCGGGCGGGCGAGACTCGCCACGAGACCCGCCTGGACCGGGTCATTGCTCACCACCACGACGATCGGGATGGTGCTGGTGGCGCTCTTTGCGAACGGGGCGACGTCACCGCCCAAGGCGTAGATGAGATCCGGCTTGAGCTGAACGAGCTCGACAGCGCACTGCGACAGCCGCTCTATCCTGCCTTCCGCATATCGATACTCGACCGCGAGGTTCCCGCCCTCTATCCAGCCAAGTCGTCGGAGAGCGTCGCGCAAGACCGGTAGATTGGGATCCGTCGCTGGTGAGCTGAAGAGGAGAATCCCGATCCGAGCGGTCCTCGCGGGTTGCGCCGCGGCAGAGAGCGGCGCGGCGAGGACGCCAGCCAGGGAGCCGAGGAAGACGCGTCGATCCATCCCGAGGACGTTACACCAGAGCGGCCGGCACGGGGACTACGATCTATTCGATCACCTGATCCGCCCGCTGGAGGAGCGACGGGGGGATCGTCTTGTCGACGAAGCTCGCGAGCCGGGTAGGCGGTCGGCAGCCGGCTACGGGTCACAGGTCGACGGTCGGATCTACACGCACGGTTTTACCGACCGACCGCCTCCTTTACACAGTATCGCCGAAGGATTAGCCCAACAGCGCGCTGCGAGCCGTCGGCACGATGTTTGCCAGTGAGCCACCCTCACTAGGGGGCAACAAGCGATGGCCTCCGACGACGACCTATCGATCTGCCGCACGTGCGGCAAGCCGATCGAAAGAGGCGACGCCCGTTATCGGGGAGTTGATGGCCCGACGTTCTACGGCGAGGTACAGCAGAGGTACCCAGACATCGCTCGACGCATTGTGTTCATGACGGCGCACCAGAATATCGAGGAATACGGCGTGTAGTCCGGACACATGGACCGCGAAAAACTGGACCGATTGTACGTGCTCAGGCGGGACCGACCTGGGAATCACATCGATTTCGAGTGCCCAACGTGCCAGAGGCCGGTGGCGTTAGGCCCGACCTCCGTGACCGACCTCGAAGTAGGCAACCGCGTCGTGAGTTCGTGTCTCGGCTGCCTCTCGCTCACGATCGTGTCCCTCGCGTCCCTCGGCGGCTTCCTGTGGACGCACGAGTGATTTGCTCGTCGCCCGGCGCCCTACGTTGACGGCATCTCCACCTCTCGCCGAGGAACCGGCCGGCCGTGCGTTGTCTGTCGCCGGGCCGTAGAGCCGACCCAGGTCGAGCGCGAAGTCCAGAGTGTCGGCGTGTTCCTTGGAGTGCGACGCGCTAGATCAGCGCGGCGATCGCCGCCGCGAAGCGCGCCACCTCCTCTTCGGTGTTGTAGTAGTGCACGGACGCGCGCACGAGATCGGGATCGGGCAACCGGCGCGCCCGGACATCGAGCGGCGAGCTGCCGGACAGATGGCAATTGATGCGTTGCTGACGCAGCGCCGCGACGATCTCCCGCACCGGGTGGCCCTCGAACGTGAAGGTGACGATGCCGCAGGGCCGGCGCCCGCAATCGCGGACCCTGACGCCCGGGATGTCCGCGAGCCGCCGTCGCAGCTCGGCGGCCAGGGGCTCGATGCGCGCGGCTATGTCGGCGAGACCCCAGCCGAGCGCGTAGTCGACCGCGGTGCCGAGGCCGAGCTGTCCCGCGACGTTGCGTTCCCAGTTCTCGAAGCGGCGGGCGTCCAGGCGCATCTCGTAGCGGTCGGGCTCGACCCAGGTCGCCGCCTGCAGATCGAGAAAGGGCGGCTCCAGCTGGTCGAGGACGGCGCGCCGCACATAGAGGAACCCGGTCCCGCGCGGTCCGCGCAGGTATTTCCGCCCGGTCGTGGACAGCATGTCGCAGCCGATCGCAGCGACGTCGATCGGCATCTGGCCGACGGATTGGCAGGCGTCGAGCAGGTAGAGGATGCCGTGGGCGCGGGCGATGCGTCCGACCGCCGCCGCCGGGTTGACGAGGCCGCCATTGGTGGGGACATGCGTGATGGCGATGAGCTTGACGCGCCGATCGACCATGCGCTCGAGCGCCTCGACATCGAGCTCGCCCGCTTCATCGCTCGGCACGACGTCGACGACGGCGCCGGTGCGCCGGGCGACTTGCAGGAAGGCGATGTAGTTGCTGGAGTACTCGGCTTGGGCGGTGAGGATGCGATCACCGGCCGCGAAGGCGACGGAATAGAACGCCATGTCCCAGGCCACCGTGGCGTTCTCCACGAGCGCGATCTCCGCACGGTCGGCGTTCAGGAGTCGCGCGATCGAATCGTAGATCGCTTCGATCCGATCGCCGGCTGCCGCGGCGGCCTCGTAGCCGCCGGTCTCGGCCTCGAGCTGCAGATGACGCAGCTGCGCCTGCAGAACCGGGGCCGGCATGAGCGCCGCGCCCGCATTGTTGAAGTGCAGGACCTGGCTCGCCGCCGGCGTGTCCCGGCGCGCCCGCTCGACGTCGATGGGCATGGAAGTCTCCGCCGCATGCTCGCAGGGAATCGATCCGGGCCATTGTGGGGAGCCCGACGGCAGGTGTCAAGCGCTCGGAGGACCCATCCAGCACGGCTCGCCAGCGGCCGGGGACCTCGACGCCCACCAGGTTCCGGGCGGCCCACCCGGTCCGGCTTGGGTCGTCGGTCCGGCGCACGCCGCGACCAGCGCCATCAACGCGATACCGCCGAGCAAAGCCTTCTGGTTCCGGTGATGCGTCACTCGCAGGGGCTCCACTTCGGGCGTAGACTGACCGCGGGAGGAGCAGTCGTGAAGAAGCGGCGGTGGTGTTCCTAGCCCTGGTCGGAAGCGCGCTGGCCCTCGGGCTCGCGCTGCTATCGGGCTGCGCGGCCGGGCGGCCCACGAGCCTGGTCCGACTCCCCGAGGGATACGAGGTGCTCACCGCGCACTGCGAAGCCTCGCCGCCGGAGCCCTGCCAACGGGTGCGCACAACCGGCGTTCCGACCGACGAGGAAGCCTGGGGATTTCGCGCGCGGCCGGCCGCGAACGCGCTGTGGAGGGAGCCCGAGGTTCTCTACGCGGTGGGCAGCCGAGCACGGTGTGACGAGGTGCGGGCGGCGCTGGGAACCCCGACCGAGGCGTGCTGGGGGCCGGTGTTCTTCAGGCGGGAGTGAGGAACGAGGGCGCCTCTCTTGGGGCGCCGAGGGCCGCCGAGCCGGGGCAGCGGCTCAGGACCAATACAAACCCGGTCACGAAGCTCCACGTCATGACGACTCCTCCTACGTAGTCTAGCGGTCCAGCCACACGTTCTGCATGCGCCCGAAGCTGTAGAGCGAGTGGTGCGGCACCAGGTTCTTCACGTAGGGCCACTGGGCGAAGAAGTCGATCCCCCAGGCCACCGTGGGACGGGCCCCCGCCTCGGTGAGCTTCTTCTGGATCTCGTGGACCAGGGCGACCCGCTTCCGGAGGTCGAGCTCCTGCGATTGCTGCTCGATGAGCCGGGAGACGCCCTCGTCGCAGTAGCTGGTGTAGTTCCGGAGCGAGGTGCACGTGTAGTTCTCGAACAGGATCGCGTCCGGGTCGTCCACTCCGTAGCCCGAGATGTTGATGCCGAGCTGGAACTCCTTGCGGGTGGTGACTCCGTACCACTGCACGCTGTCGAGCTGCTTGACGGTGATCTCCACCCCGACCTGGCGCAGCTCGCTGACCACGTAGGAGGCCAGGTCCACGTAGGTGGCGATGCCGCGTGTCTGCGCCTCGAAGCGCAGCGGGGCCGACGGGCCGTAGCCGGCCTCGGCGAGGAGCTTGCGCGCGAGCGCCTTGCGCCCCTCGGGCCGGCCCAGGATCTGCACCAGCTCTCCCTCGCCCAGGCCCCACGAGCCGAAGGGCTTGGGCACGAGCGCCGCCCCCGCCACGCCGCCGCCCTGCAGTACGCCCTTGAGGTACCCATCCCGATCGATCGCGAGGTCCACCGCCCGCCGCACGCGGGCGTCGTTGAACGGCGGGCGCGCGTGGTTGACGAGCAGGTTCGGCGACGTCAGGGAGCCGACCCGGGTGACGACCATCCCGGGCACCGCGGCCTTGAGCTGGTCGGCGATGTTCTTGGTGATCTCGCCCGGCGCCGCGCTGTCGAGCCGCCCGGCCTGGAGCGCGGCGGTCCGGGTGCCACGCTCGCTGATGATCACGTACTTGAGCCCGTCGAGGTAGGGCCGCCCCTTGACGAAGTAGTCCGGGTTCTTCACGTACTCGACGTACTCGCCGCGCCGCCATTCCTTGAGCTTGAACGGCCCGGTGCCGACACAGCGGTTGCGCTGCTCGGCGAGCGGCACGTGGGCCGGGTAGATCGGCGACTGGCCCGAGGCGAGCATCATCAGGATGGACGGCTGCGGGCGCTTCAGCCGGAACACGACCGTGTAGGGATCCGCCGCCTCGATCGCCTCGACGTTGGCGTACCAGTCCTTCCTCGGGTTGAGGCGGAGCTTGCCGACCGCGTCGGGGGCCCCGCGCACCAGGTCGAAGGTGAACTTGACGTCGCGCGAGGTGAACGGCTGGCCGTCGTGCCACTTGACGTCCCTCCGGAGGAAGAACACCAGGTTGCGATAGCCGTCCTGCCAGGACCACTTCTCGGCCAGCTCCCCCACGATGGTGTCGGGGGTCTCCATGGGCTTCGCGGGATCGAAGTAGACCAGGTTGTTGAAGCAGGGCGAGGCCGGCCAGACGGTGGCGATCGTCGAGGTCTCGAGGATCGAGAGGCCCTGCGGCAGCTCTTCCCGCTGCATGAGGGTGAGCACGCCGCCGTACTTCGGGTTCTGCGTCTGCGCGAAGAGCGCGGCCGGGGCCGCGAGCAGGCCCAGCGCCAGGAGTATCGCCGTCGTCGTCGATCGCCACCAGGTCATGCGGGACTCCTCCTCGCCGCCATCGTTGCCGGCAGTGTAGGCGAAGGGTGGGGGGAAGGCCAGGGCGGGTGATGGTACCGTCACGCCATGGCGACGAAGGCCCGGGGCGACCTCCTCGCGCGGGCGGCGCACTTCCACCTCCTGCCGGTGGCCGCGCGGCGCCGGCTCCTCGCGCGGTGCCGGGAGCGCGTCCTCGAGGCCGGCGACGTGCTCTTCGCGGAAGGCGAGGCGTGTCGGGGCCTCCACGTCCTGGTGGAAGGTCGCGTCGAGCTGCGCCAGGTCTCTTCACGGGGGCGCGAGCAGGTGCTCCACTCGGAGGGTCCCGGCGCGACCCTCGGCGAGGCGCCCCTGTTCGACGGGGGCGGCTACGTGGCCTCCGCGGTCGCGACGGCGGCGACGCGGGTGCTATTCGTCCCGCGGGCGGAGGTCATCGCCTTGTTCCGCTCGCACCCGGCCGTCGCGCTGTCGCTGCTGGAGACCCTGGCGCGGCGCGTGCGGCGCTTCGCGGAGCTGGCGGGGAGCCTCACCTTGCGTCCGGTGCCGGAGCGGCTCGCGCGCTACCTCGCGACCGCCGCCGCGGAGCAGGGGCGCCAAACGCCGCGCGGGCTCACGGTGGACCTGGCCCTCACGCAGGAGCGGCTCGCGGCCCGCATCGGCACCGTGCGCGAGCTGGTGGCGCGCGCCCTCGCGCAGCTCCAGAAGAGCGGGGTGATCACGCGCGACCGCTCGCGCATCACCGTCCGGGATCCGGCGCGGCTCGCCCGGCTGGCGCGGGGCGGCGACGGCGACCCGGCGCGCGACGTGTGACGTAAGTCATAGACGCGACCCGTCCGCGTTCACCATACTGGCGGCCAGACGGAGCGTACAGGAGGCAGTCATGCGAAGCGCAATCGTGGCCATCGGAGTGGGCCTGGCCCTGGCGGGGGCGACGCTCGGGCACGCGGTCCTCGCGCAGGATCCGCACGCCGAGCACATGCGGGCGAAGGGCGGGGCGTCCGGGACCGCGCCGGCGCTGCCGGGCCAGGATGCCTTCGGCGCGATCGCGGAGATCGTCAGGATCCTCGAGGCGGACCCCGCCACCGACTGGAGCCGGGTGGACGTCGAGCGCCTGCGGCAGCACCTCATCGACATGAACGAGGTCGTGCTGCGGGCCGCCGTCACGCGGACGCCGATCCCCGGCGGGCTCGTCATGGACGTCACCGGCGCGGGGCGGACCGAGCAGGCCATCCGCGCCATGGTGGTGCCGCACGCGATCGAGCTCGACCGCACCGCGTCCTACACCGCCCGGACCGAGATCATCCCGGGCGGCGTCCGCCTCACGGTGGTCGCGAAGCCGCCGGACGCGGCCGCGGTGGTCGCGCGCATCCGCGGGCTCGGCTTCGTGGGGCTGCTCACCGAGGGAGCGCACCATCAGGCGCACCACCTGGCGATGGCCCGGGGCGCGGGGCCCGGGCACGGCCACTGAGCTGCTAGGGCCGGCCCTCGATCGCGACGTCCAGCAGGAAGGGACGCTTGGCGTCGAGCGCCCGGTCCAGCGCGGGGCGCAGCTCGCCAGGCGTGCTCACGCGCACGCCCTCCACCCCCAGCCCGCGCGCGATGTCGACGAAGCCCAGGTCGGGCGACACCAGATCCATGTTCGGGTAGCCTCGATCCGGCTTCGCGCCGAAGCGCTGGCGGTACGTATCCATGTTGTGCTTCAGGATGCGGTACTCGCGGTTGTTCAGGATCACGAAGGCGACGGCCAGATCGTGATGCGCGGCGGTCCAGAGCGCCTGGATGCTGTACATCGCCGAGCCGTCGCCCGAGAGCGCGACCACCGGGCGGTCCGGATGGGCCAGCTTCACGCCGAGGGCGCCGGGCAGCGCCTGGCCGATGCCGCCGCCGCGGGCGCCCACGTAGTCGCCCGCGCGCTCGAACTGGACGGTGCGGGCCAGGTCGGGGCCGGCGGTGATCGACTCGTCCACCACGATCGCGTCCGGCGGCAGCGCGCCCTCGATCTCGGCCATCAGGCGCGGCATCGAAATGGGCGCGCTGTCCCAGCGCTTCGCGGCGCGCGTCCGCTGGGCCTGCGCGTCCTGGGCCTTGAGGGCCCGGAGCGCGTCGTTCCGCCCCGCGGCCGCCGACCGGAAGCCGGGCGCCGCGTCACGCTCCACCGCGGCGCGCAGGGCCGAGAGGGCCGCGCGCGGGTGGCCGACGAGGCCGACCGTCACCGGCAGATTGTGGGCCAGGCGCTCCGGCGACGACTCCACCTGGATCGCGGCGGCGCCGGGCGGGAGCGGGGAGCCGGGCGCGTACCAGACCTCCTCGAAGAACGGGCCGCCGACCAGCAGCACCACGTCGGACCCGTCGAGCGCCTGGCGGATGGCGACCGCGTCGAAGGGCAGGCCCAGCCGGAAGTTGGGATGGTTGGTTGGCACCACCTGGTGCGTCCGGATGCCCTCGCACCAGACACCCGCGCCCAGCTGCTCCGCGAGCGCGGCCAGCTCGGCCGCCGCGCTCGCCGCGTCGTCGCCCACGACGATGGCCGGGCGTCGGCTGCCGAGCAGGAGCGCGGCGGCTGCCTCGATCCCGGCCGGGTCGGGCTCGGGCGCGCGGTGCAGCCGGCCCGGGGGCAGGGGAGCCTGGTCGGTCTCCTGCTCCATCACGTCGATCGGCAGCGCGACGAACACCGGCCCCGCCGGCGGGTCGGTGGCGATCTTCAGCGCGCGGTGCATGATCAGCGGGAACTCGTCGGCGCGCTCGACCTGGACGCTCCACTTGGTGAGCGGCGCGGCCATCGCCACCAGGTCGTGCCCGAGCACCGGGCCCCGCAGGCGCAGGCGGGTGTCCTGCTGCCCGGCGGTCACCACGAGCGGCGCCCGGGCCTTGAAGGCGTTGTAGAGCATGCCGAGCGCATTGCCGAGCCCGGGTGCCACGTGCACGTTGACCACCGCGGGCCGCCCGGTCGCCTGCGCGTAGTAGCTGGCCGCGCCGAGCGCCACCCCTTCGTGGAGAGCCACGATGTACCGGAGCTGCGGGTAGTCCAGCAGCGCGTCGAGGATCGGGCTCTCGGTGGTGCCGGGGTTGCCGAAGATGTACTCCACCCCGTGGGCGATCAGGCTCTCCATGAAGACCTGCCGCCCACGCATGCGGGCTACTCGTAGCTCCGGAGGATGCGCCCGGGCATGGCCCCGGTGTGCTTGCCATCGTCGTAGAGCTGGGTGCCCGCCACGAAGGTGGCCTTGATCCCCTCCGACTCCGAGACCAGGCGCCGGCCGTTGCAGGGCAGGTCGTAGGCGTAGTGGGGCGTCTTGGCGGTCACCGTCGCCGGGTCGAAGAGGACCAGGTCCGCGACCTTGCCCTCGGCCAGGACGCCGCGGTCGGGGATGCCGAACACGGTGGCCGGCACCTGGGTCAGCTTGTGGACCGCCTTCTCGAGCGTCAGCACGCCGCGCCGGCGCACCCACAGGTCGAGCAGGGCGGTGGCGTAGCCCACGTCGCAGATGAAGTCGACGTGCGCGCCGCCGTCCGAGAGACCGATCAGGCAGCGGTCGTCGGTGATGAGCCGCTCGATCCCCGCGGGGTCGAAGTTGAAGGTGGAGGATTGAAAGCGCGTGTCGAGGTCGTCGGCCAGGCCCAGGTCGAAGTAGGCGTCCACCGGCCGCTTGCCCTGGGCGGCCGCGATCTCGTCGATGGTGCGGCCCACCTGGGCGCGGAGCTCGGGCCGGCCCACCTCCAGCACGCGCATCTGGCCCCACATGTGGCTGCGCTTGCGGCTCTCCAGCTCGAGCCGGAAGGCCTCGCGGAACTCGGCATCGCGGTAGAGCGCGGCCTGCTCCGCGGGCGATCGGTTGAACGCCTTCTGCCAGGAGACGAAGGAGCCGAACATGGTCGGGCTCTTGAGGTCGCCCTGGCTCATGATCGGGCGCGGCGTCACCTGGGGAATGGCCTGCTTCACCAGGTCGCCCAGCTTGGCGAAGGTCTGGTCGTGGAAGCCGGGCTCGCCGGGATGGGCGAAGAGCGCGAGCCACGTCACCGGCCGGCCGCTCGCCCGCGTGATCTGCCGCAGCAGATCGACGTCGTCGTCGCTCACCGCGTACATGCCGCCCGAGTTCAGGATGATCTCGATCGCGCCGCGGCCGACGTCGTGGAGGCCGGCGACCACGCCGATCAGCTCCTCCCGGCTCGCGTTGCGGCAGGCCAGCGGCCGGCCCTGGTAGCCGACGTGGTTGCGGGAGGTGGTGGTGGTGAAGCCGAACGCGCCCGCCTCCATGGCCTCCCGGAGCAGCCGTCGCATGCTCGCGATCTCGTCCGGGGTGGCCGCCCGCTCGAACGAGGCCTCGCCCATCACGTAGTGGCGGAGCGGGGTGAAGGCGACCAGGCCCGCCACGTTGATGCCGAGCCCGCCCCGGCCGACCGCGTCGAGGTACTGGCCGTAGCTCTCCCACTGCCAGTCGATGCCCGCCTTCATGACGTCGTAGGGGATGGCCTCGACGTTGACCAGGTCCTGCATGAGGATCTCGCGCGTCTCGGGCCGCACCGGGGCCACGCCGACGCCGCAGTTGCCCATGATGACGGTGGTCACGCCGTGCCACGGCGAGCAGGTGAGGAGCGGGTCCCAGGCGATCTGGGCGTCGTAGTGGGTGTGGGGATCCACGAAGCCGGGAGCGAGCACGAGCCCGTCGGCGTCCAGCACCCGCTCCGCGGTCTGCCCGCTCGACCGGCCCACGTACCGGATCTTGCCGCCCGCCACCCCGAGATCGCCCATGAAGGCGGGCGCCCCGGTGCCATCGACGATGCGCGCGTTTCGGATCACGAGATCGAGCATGAGCGCTCCCCTTTCTCCCACGCCTGGACCTGCACCGCCGGGTCCGATCCTGCTCACGGTCTCCCGGCGGCTTCAAGGATGGCCAGTCCCGGCCGCGGGGTCAAGCCTATATACTCGCCGGAGATCGAACGATGCCGCCTGGTCGCCTCTCCGCCGCGCTCGAGGTCCTCGCGGTCGCCACCCGCCTGGGCCTCACGTCCTTCGGCGGCCCGGTGGCCCACCTCGGCTATTTCCGCAGCGAGTACGTGCTGCGGCGCCGGTGGCTCGATGAGCAGACCTACGCGGACGTGGTGGCCCTCTGCCAGTTCCTCCCGGGCCCCGCGAGCAGCCAGGTCGGGATCGCCATCGGGATCCTCCGCGCCGGCCTGCTCGGCGGATTCGCCGCGTGGCTCGGCTTCACCCTGCCGTCGGCGATCGTCCTCGTGCTGTTCGCGCTCGGCGTCCGGGGGCTGGATCTCTCCGCCGCGGGGTGGCTCCTCGGCCTGAAGATCGCGGCGGTCGCGGTGGTGGCCCAGGCCGTCTGGGGAATGAGCCGCGCCCTCTGCCCGGACCGCGAGCGGGCCTCGATCGCGATCCTGGCCGCGCTGGTCGTCACCGCGTGGCCGAGCGCCTGGGGCCAGGTGCTGGTCATCGCCCTGGCCGGCATCGTCGGCCTGCGCCTGCTCCCCGGGTCCGGTGACGCGAGCTCGGTTCCCGCCCACACCAGGGTGCCGGTCGGTCGGCCCCTGGGGATCGCGGCCCTGACCCTGTTCTTCGCCCTGCTGGTGGCCTTGCCCGCGCTGCGCTATGGGACCGGGTCGCCGGCCGTCGCCGTCGTCGACAGCTTCTATCGCGCCGGCGCGCTCGTCTTCGGGGGCGGGCACGTCGTGCTGCCCCTGCTGCAGGCCGAGGTCGTGCCGCCCGGCTGGGTGTCCAACGAGGCGTTCCTCGCCGGCTACGGCGCGGCCCAGGCGGTGCCGGGCCCGCTGTTCACCCTGGCGGCCTACCTGGGCGCGGTGATGCGCCCGTGGCCGACGGGCTGGCTCGGCGCGCTCCTCGCCCTGGGGGCGATCTTCCTGCCCGCGTTCCTGCTGGTCGTCGGCACGCTGCCCTTCTGGGACGCTCTCCGTACCCGGCCGTCGTTCCGGTCGGCCCTGCGCGGGATCAACGCCGCGGTCGTCGGCCTGCTCCTCGCCGCCCTCTATCACCCGGTGTGGACGAGCGCGATCCACGCGCCCACCGACTTCGCGCTGGCCCTCGCCGCCTTCGGCCTGCTGGTCCTGTGGGCCGCGCCGCCCTGGGTCGTGGTGGCCGTCTGCGCCGCGGGCGGGCAGATGCTCGCGCTGCTCCGCTGAGCGCGCCGCCGGGTTCGGCTCAGCCCTCGAGCATCGTCACCGGGAAGAGGGCACCCGGATCGTCGACCGCGACCAGGTGGTGGATCGTGAACTCGAACGCCTCGCCCGCGCGGAGATCGGAGGGCGAGAAGGGGAACGCGAGGTTGCCCGCGATCGCCTGCCGCCCGGGGTAGGTGACGTGGAGCGCCACCGAGCGCGCGAGGGCCAGGACCGCGGCCGAGGTCTCGGCATCGTCGGCGATCACCTCGATGATCAGGCCGAGCTCGTGCGGCCGGCTCCCGCGCACCGGCTCGAGCGGGCCCATGACCCCGTCGCGGCCGTAGACGTGGAACAGCAGCCGGTAGCCGTCGGGGTAGGTATCGGCGACGCGGGTGCGCACGTTGGCCAGATAGGCGTCCAGGTTGGCGATCAGCTGGGGCTCGCGCACCCCCGCGATGGCGAGCGTGCGGAACCCGACACGCGCGACCCCTTCGAGCTTCAACGTCGGGGTGGCCGCAGGGACGAAGCGCGTGCCCGAGACCCGCACCGCGCGGGCGCCCGAGACCTCGAAGCGCGTGGCCTTCAGATCGATGTGGCCGTGGGGCAGGTGCAGCTCGTAGGGATTGGCGCGCTCGTAGAGCGAGTGGGCGGCCACCGAGGCGACGGTGCAAACCTTGTCCGGATTCGGCGGCTCGACGGTGAAGGCCTCGTCCTCGATGACGCCGAGCAGGCAGTCGGAGCCGTGCCGCGGGTAGGCCGCCGCGCCGCCGCACTCGAGGATCTTGCCCATGTGCAGCGCCAGGCCCGGATCGAAGCCGGCGCGGATCGGCAGGGCCGCGATGACCGCGGCGTCGCACGCGCGGCCGGCGATGACCACCTCCGCGCCCGCGTCCAGCGCGGCGAGGAACGGCTCCACGCCCATCTGGGCCACGATGCGGGTGGCGCCATCGACGTCGGCCGCGGTCAGCACGCGGTCGTGATCGAGCGGGCGCACCCGGCCGTCCGCCACCTGGGTCCGGAGCCAGGCCCGGTCGACCTCGGCCTCGATCACCGCGGTGCGGAAGCGATAGCCCCGCTCGCGGCAGAGCTCGCGGTAGAGATCGAGCGTCCACTCCACGTGGGGCCGGCCCCCGCCGCCGCCCGCGGAGCCGATCAGCACCGGGATGCCGCGGTCGCGCGCGGCGTCGAGGATCATCGTGAGGTCGCGCTTGGCGGCCCGGCGGTTGACGAACGGCACCCCCGCGCCCAGGTAGTACGGACCGGGATCGGTGGAGCCGGCGTCCAGCGCGAGCACCGCCGGGTCGCGGGCGAGACCGCGCTCCATCGAGCGCGTGGGGATGCCGTAGCCCAGCATGCCGAGCGGGGCGAGGACGGTCATCGGTCGCATGGTCGAGCCTCCATCAGTCGGTCTCCGGCCACTCGATCGCGTGGCGGGCGAGGGGAACGTGCTGCTGGGCGCCGTACACGTCGGTCTCCCCGACCGCGCCGGAGGCCCACGGCCGGCGCAGCGTGATCTTCACCGCGAAGGCCGGCTCGAACTCGATGATGTCGACGACGGCCTCCGGCGAGAGCCCGTAGAGGCCCGCCACCGTGGCGCGGTCGAGCGGGCGCCCAGCCACGAATCGGCGATAGGTCGCCTCGTCCGGGAACACGATGTCGAGGGTGAGCAGGAAGGGCCCCGCGTTCTTGCTCGTCACGAACGTGGCGATCTCGCCGATGGTCCGCATCGCGGCGATCGTCAGCCCGGCAGCGGCGGCCGGCGCGCGCGCCAGTCGGTCGCCCGCTCGTAGGCGCGCGCGGCCCGCAGGAGCGTCGCCTCGTCGAGGCGCCGCCCGATCAGCTGCAGCCCGATCGGCAGCCCGCCCACCGTGAACCCGCACGGCAGCGAGAGCGCGGGCACGCCGGCCAGGCTCGCCGGGGTGGTGTAGGAGCGCCGGTTGAAGAAGCGGCGCCCGGCCGCAGCGGGCGACGCGATCGGGGCCTGCGCACCCGCGATCGGCAGCGCCGCGGTGGGGCCGGTCGGCGCCAGGAGCACGTCGAAGCGCCCGAGCGCGTCCTCGACCTGCGCGCGGATCGCGGCCCGCGCCCGCGCGGCCTGCTGGCCGAGCGTGGCGGGGAGCAGCGCCGCGGTGACGAGCCGTCGCCGCGTGCCGGCGTCGTACTCGGCGCCGCGCGTGGCCAGGGTGCGATGGTGCCAGGCCGCCGCCTCCCCGTCGGCCAGGGCCATGAAGACCGCGCCCGCCATCGGGAGCAGCGGCAGATCGACGTCCTCCACCCGCGCCCCGAGCCCGCGGAGCGTCTCGGCGGCCGCGCGGACCGCGGTGCGGACCTCGGCGTCGGTGTCCGGGCCGTCGACGAGCGGGGTGACGACCCCGATCGAGAGACCGCCCGCGCCGCGCTCGAGATCGGCGCGCAGGTCGGCGGGCGCGGCCTGCGCCCAGCGGTCGCGGCCGTCGGGCCCCGCGATGATCGAGAGCAGCAGCGCGGCGTCCTCCACCGAGCGCGTCAGGGGGCCGGGCGCGTCCATCGACCACGCTACCGGCACACAGCCCGAGCGGGGAACCAGCCCCCAAGTCGGACGCAGCCCGACCGCGCCGCACCACGAGGCCGGGCTCCGGACCGAGCCGCCGGTGTCCTCGCCCAGGGTGGCCGCGGCGAGCGCGGCCGCCGCCGCGATGCCCGAGCCCGATGACGAGCCCCCCGTCTCGCGGGTCTGATCCCACGGGTTGCGGGGCTGGCCGAACGGGTAGGTGAGGGTGCCGCCCAGCGCGAACTCGGTGAGGTTCAGCTTGCCGAGGAGGATGCCGCCCGCCGCCCGCAGCCGCGCCACCACCGTCGCGTCCTCGGCGGGGACGCGGCCGGCGTGCAGGCGCGAGCCCGAGGTGGTGCGCACCCCCGCGGTGTCGAACTGATCCTTCACCGCGAACGGCACCCCGTGGAGCGGCCCGACCGGCGCCCCGTGACCGAGCGCCTGCTCGGCGGCGCGGGCCTCGTCGAGCGCGCGCTCCCGGCAGACCGTGACGTAGGCGCCCAGCGCGTCGCTCCAGCGGTCGATGCGGGCGAGGTAGGCCTGCGCCACCTCCACCGGCGAGACGGTGCGGGCACGGATCAGGCCGGCCAGCTCGGTCGCGGAGCGGTAGGCGAGCTCGGTGGTCATCTGAGATCGCGGGGGGGATCGCGGGTGGGACCGGGCGGCGACGTGGGAGCGGGCTCGGCGCCGGTGAGATCGAGCGTGGCCAGGCCGCCCAGCACGTCCACGAAGGCGTTCAGGCGATGCGTGACCTCGGCCAGGTCGGCGCCGTCGAGGGGCAGGCCGGCCGCGGCGGCGAGGGCGCGGACCTGATCCGGGGTGAGCTCGGTCATGCGGGGCGATCCTACCGGGCGCGCACGCCGGGGGCAAGCGGCCGCGCGCTCCCCGCTGGCAGATCCGCGCGATTTCTCATACTATCGGGCCCATGACCCTCGACCCCGCTCGCACGCGCGCCCTCGTCCAGCAGGCCTGGGACCACGACATCGTCCCGGCCCTCACCGACTACATTCGCATCCCGGCCAAGTCGCCCATGTACGACACCAAGTGGGCGGAGCACGGGCACATCGACCGGGCGGTGACCCTGATGACCGACTGGGCCCGCCGTCGCAGGATCGAGGGCCTGACCATCGACGTGATCCGCCTCGAGGGCCGGACCCCGGTCATCCTGATGGAAGTGCCGGGCAAGGGCGGCGAGACCGTGCTCCTCTACGGCCACTGCGACAAGCAGCCGGAGATGGTGGGCTGGGCCGCCGACGGCGGGCCGTGGACGCCGGTGCGCCGGGGCGATCGGCTCTTCGGCCGCGGCGCGGGCGACGACGGGTACGCCTCGTTCGCGGCGCTCACCGCGATCGAGACGCTGCAGGCCCAGGGCATCCCGCACGCCCGCTGCGTGGTGCTGATCGAGGCCTCCGAGGAGAGCGGCAGCCCGGACCTGCCCGCCTACGTGGAGCAGCTCGCCGAGCGCCTGCGCCCCGATCTGGTCATCTGCCTCGACTCGGGCTGCAGCGACTACGATCACCTGTGGGCGACCACGTCGCTCCGCGGGGTGCTGAGCGGGACCCTCACGGTGGAGGTGCTGAGCGAGGGCGTCCACTCCGGCGGGGCGAGCGGCATCGTGCCCTCGAGCTTCCGCATCCTGCGTCAGGTGCTCGACCGCCTCGAGGACCACCGCACCGGCAAGATCCTGGTCTCCGAGTGCCACGTGGAGATCCCGCCCGGTCGGCTCGCGGAGGTCCGCGCGGTGGCGGGGGTGCTCGGCGGCAAGGTCGCGAAGGCGTTCCCGCTGGTGCCCGGCATGCACCCCATGACCGAGGATCCGGTCGAGGCCCTGCTGAACAACACATGGCGGCCGATGCTGTCGG
>WNFG01001694.1_pt1 | contig 25554 bp, 17 predicted proteins | sample 5400431 | NCBI WGS metagenome assembly WNFG01 (sample SAMN13153346, study PRJNA577476) | soil metagenome | isolation source: 120 cm saprolite under Douglas fir tree site 2 hole 3 replicate 2 | place: USA:California | collected 2015-04-18 | reverse complement strand
CGAGCAATTCGTTTGAAGCGTGGGAGATAGAGAAGCAATGCAAGCAAGAGTCACCGTGGAAAAAACACCAAAACGGGCGGGAGCGACCCCACTTTTTCGGCTTTCAGCCGCCCAAAAAGTTCGTGGGGTCGCTCCCGCCCTGCGGCACGGTAAATCGTGCCGGCCGTTTTTTCCACGGTGACAGAGAGTTCGGAGGAAAGACACATCACCAGAGGAGGAACAGAATGTCGATCGTTAAGAAAGCACCAGGGACCATGACCCGGGAAATCAAACTCGAAGAGCCGGTCAACGAGCTCCTCGAAGACTACGCCCGGTTCATCGATAGCAACGCCGACCACGTCATCAATGCCGTCCTGAAGAAAGTGCTCTGGCGGGACCAGGACTACCGCAAGTGGCGCGAAGTGCGCCGCACGGCACAGCCCGGCTCCGACAAGGCGCAAACAACCGAAGCGCGATCGAGGGCCTGATGCAAAGAACACTCGAATCGCGCGTCTTCATTTCGGCCATCCTCGCCATGGCCACCGGAGCGTTCCTGTTTTACACGCACCCTTTCCCTGATGAGCAGATCTTTCTGCGTGTCATTGCCTTGCGCGCTCCGAAAGCGTTCTTGAGCTTCAAATACCTCTATTACGCGCTCCTGTTCACCACCCCCTACCTGGTCTGCTCGACCGCGCTTTCCGGTCTCTACATCTTCACTCTGAAGGCGCGCCGCACCATCTCGCCGGGACACCTTCCCAAGTATCCCGATCCCAGCGAGCGAACCGACCTCTTTCTCGTCGTCGGGGAAGTGCACAACCCGCGCAAGCCGGTGCCCGCCAAGGCTCCCTCTTGGCTCACGATTCCCGAGCGCGGTTTGTTCACGGGAATCGCCATCTTGGGCGCCATTGGTAGTGGCAAAACTTCCTGCTGCATGCTCCCGTTCGCGGAGCAGATTCTGGCCTACAAAGCGGCCGACAAAGACAAGCGCATCGGCGGCCTGATATTAGAAGTCAAAGGCGATTTTTGCCGGAAGGTGAAAGACATCCTTGGCCGTCACCAGCGGGCCGAAGACTATATCGAAATCAGTCTCGATTCCGAATACTGCTACAACCCTCTTCACAATGACCTGGACGCGTACGCCCTCGCATACAACATCGCCTCTCTTCTGAACAACCTTTTCGGCCGTGGCAAGGAGCCGTTCTGGCAGCAGGCCTACACCAACCTCGTCAAGTTCATCATCCTTCTTCACAAGGTCGCCTACGACTACGTGACGTTCTTTGATGTCTACCAGTGCGCGATCTCTCCGCCAATTCTCGAAGAACGGATCGCGGAGGCCGAGGAGATCATTCTCGGACACCACTACGTGGCCGTCACGCCGAAGGTCTATGGCGAGCGTACCGCCGACCTCGCGGGCCTCGGTTTCGTGCACGACGAGAAGGAAGACCGCTTTCTCGCACCTGCTACCTCCGAGCTGCGGGATGTATTGAGGATGCGAGGCATTCAATCCGAGGCTCGCACGGTCTTGGACCCGGCCCAAGCCAATCCAGAAAAACTTGCGCAATTGGAGGCCGTCAAGCGCTGGTTCCATGACGATTGGAAGAGGATCGAGCCGAAGCTCCGCACCTCCATCGTCGAGGGTGTGTCCGTCTTCCTTTCGCTCTTCGATGACAACCCGAAAGTCAAAAGAGTTTTCTGCCCGAAGAAGGAGTGTTACGACCTCCAAAAGAACGCCGACAATCAGCTTGGCAAGCCCCTGCCTTCGTTCTCCTGGTTGATTGAAACTGGCAAAATCTGCGCGCTGAATTTTCCCATCGGTATGAACCCCGGACTCGCGAAGGCTCTAGGCGTGATGATGAAGCTTGATTTCGAGCGCGCCGTGCTCAATCGCGTCCCGGAAATCGAGGCGCACCCCGAGCAGTATTTCCGTCAGGTTCTTTTCCTTTGCGACGAGTACCAACACTTCGCAACCGTTGGCGAAAGTGATCCGACCGGCGACGAGAAATTCTTCAGCCTCTCGCGCCAGCCGAAGTGCATTCCCATCATCGCCACGCAGAGCATCAGCTCGCTGCGATCCGCGCTGCCGGGTGAAAGCTGGCGCACCCTTCTCCAGACCTTCCGCACCAAGATTTTCCTTTCGCTGTCGGATGATTTCTCCGCGAGGACAGCGAGCGATCTCTGTGGACGCGAAGACCAGCTCAAAGCCAGCTACAGTTTGTCGGAAAGCGGGCACGACACCAAAGTCAGTTGGCTCACCGGCAAGGCCCTCTCCCACAAAGCCAACATCATCGCCTCCAAGAGCTACAACACGCAGAGCGACTACCGCTTCGACATGAAGACGTTCATGGAGCTGCGCAACGCCCAGTCCGTCATCCTTGCCTACGACGGAATCAATCCCACCCCGCCGATGTTTTGCTACCTGAAACCGCACTACAACGACCCCAACGATTCGTACTTTGTCCAACTGGCCAAAGGAAAACTCTAATGAACGGATTCGAAATAATCCTGCCGTTCCTCAAGCCCATTGAGCACCTCATCCTCGACGATTCCATCAGCGAGGTGATGGTGAATGGCCCCGACCGAGTGTTCGTCGAAAAGCAGGGCTACCTTCAACAGGTGCCGGGCGTGTCCATCGGCGAAAAATCCCTCATGGTCGCCGTGAAGAATATCGCCCGGCGTCTTGGTGACGATATCTCCGAATCGAAGCCTATTCTCGACTCGCGGTTGCCCGATGGCAGCCGCGTCGCCGCGATCATCCCGCCCTGCAGTCTTGGTGGTGTAACCCTCACGATTCGCAAGTTCAACACGCGCCACTTCGAGATGGAGGATCTGATTCGGGCGGGCACTCTCGACCGTGCGCTCGCGAACCACCTTGAAGACTATGTGCTCGCACGCAAGAACATCCTCATCAGTGGTGGCACGGGCACCGGAAAAACCACACTTTTATCGATCCTCGGGAAATTCATTCCGCAGGAAGAACGGGTCCTCGTCATCGAAGACACCGCCGAGATTCACCTGGTCCAGGAAAACCTTGTCCGGTTTGAAGCGCGCCGGGAACAGAACGGCCTTCCGGCAGTGGCTATTCGCGATCTCCTGAAGGCTGCCCTCCGCCACCGCCCGGACCGCATCATTCTCGGAGAGATTCGCGGTGGCGAAGCCTTCGATCTCTTGCAACTCCTGAACACCGGGCACTCCGGCACGCTGTCCACCATCCATGCGAACTCCGCGCAACAAGGCCTCGCACGCTTCACAAGCTGTGTTTTGCAAAGCGGCGTGGAGCTCCCCTATCGGGCCATCAAGACCAACATCGCCGATTCCCTCAATGTCGTCATCCACGTCGAGCGCCGGCCTGGACGCAGATACATTTCCGAAGTCCTCCTGATCAACAGATACGACCCGGATGCGGACCTGTTCGACTACGGCGTGGTGTTCTTGGCGAAGCAGGATCACGCATGAGCACCGACACTGCATTCACACCGCGATCTCTCACCGCTTCGGAGTACGTCAGGGAACTTTTCGAACCCGCAGACAACGCCGCCATCCTCGTACGGAATCGCTCTACAGGCCACACGGTTCAACGAATCGCCAAGGCTGAGACCGTAGCGAGACCCGGCTTTCAAACTTGGCTCGCCAATCAGAGTGCCAGCGGCTATGACGTGTTCGTGGGAATGAATCCCATTAAGGACGGCGCTTACAGCCGGACCAAAGGCAACATAAAGGATATCCGAAACGTCTATCTCGACCTCGACAGAAAAGGTGACCAAGCTCTCGAAGCGATTCGAGACTCAACCGAAGTCCCCGCGCCAAACTTTGTCCTCGATACCTCTCCCAACAAGCACCAGGTCGTGTGGAAAGTGAGCGGATTCACTCAGGATGAGGCGGAATCTTTGCTGCACAGCCTCGCGAATCAATTCGGCAGCGATCTGGCGGCAACCGACTCGACACGTGTGCTCCGCTTGCCGGGATTCGCCAACCGGAAGCTTTCTGAGGAATTCATCGTCCAAGCGCGCCAGGAGAGCGATGCGGTCTACACGCTCCGGGACTTCACAATTCACGAAGATTCGCCCGAAACACCCCGGCATTTAAGCGACGACCAAGAACGCCCACGGTCGGTCCCCAGCGACCACAAGAGCCAATCCGAGCACGATTGGGCCTACCCGAAGCGCGCACTCGCCCGCGGCGACGACCCCGAAGTCGTGATCCAGCGCATCGCCGACTACCGCGCAGACGACAAAGACGATCCGAACTACTACGCACGGCGTACCGTTATGAAGGCTCAAGCTGAACTCGCAAGAAGTTCCACGATGCGAGGAGGCGCCGATTCGGAAGTTCCGCAAGAAGGTGAATTGACCCAGGACTCTGGTAGATCCCATGAATAAGGACTTCCTCGCAGAGAGTGAGCACTCTGTCTCTTTTTCTCTCGAAGAATATCCGTTGACCGTTCGTCAGGCCGCCAAGTTCCTTGGCGTGAGCCCGCAAACTGTGTATCTTTGGGTCGAGCGAAAGCAGATTCCCCATCTCCGCGTGATGGGTCGAAATATCCGGTTTCTCAAAACCGACCTCGAACCATTCCGCGCTTCGTTCAAACAGGAGATGGAGAATGGCTAGGCCCGTCGAACACGATGGTGTTGTATATCGACGAATGGGGACAAACTTCTGGTGGATGCGTTACCGGGAACGGGACGGCACACTCCGGCGAGAGTCCACATTCACTCCAGACTGGCATGAAGCCCACAAGAAACTCAGGAGCCGGCTTCAGGCCAGGGATGGAAACTTCCTCGAAGTTGTCCGAAATGGAGAGAATTTAGCCTTCGGACAATGGGCGGATTTTTTCTTGGAAAACTATTCGAAACCGCCAATCCGCGAACCAAAAACCCACGAGGCTAACCTGCGGGCAGCGAAGCATTTGAAGTTTGCTTTTGCGACCCGCAGATTGATCGACCTCACCGCTGACGACATTGAATTGTTTCTCCGGGACCGTCTTCGTCAGCACGTCAAAACCAAGACGTCCAATGGATACCGACTGCGAGGAACCGTGAAACCATCCACCGTTCATCAGGACTTGAGGGTCCTTCGACGCATCCTGAACGTCGCGGTTCGAAAAAAGCTTCTTCCTTCGAACCCTTGTTCAGGCGTGGAATTCCCAGTGCTGTTGAAGGGAATGTTCCGGCCACACTACGTAACGTGGTCGGAACAACAGCGGATCGAACGTCACGCTCCCGAGTATTTGCGCAATGTGATTCGCGTAATTACCGAGACCGGTTTGCGAGTGAATAAAGAAGTCTTGCCCATGCGGAAAGAGCAAGCAGACCTCGCCAACGCGACCGTTTGGATTCCCGATTCCAAGACGCCAAATGGCGTTGCTGAAGTGCCCTTGCCCCCGATCGCGGTGGAAGCGCTTCGAAACCAGATCGCCCTGGCAAAACCGGGCGATTATGTGTTTCCGAACGAGAGAAATCCGCGGGTCCATCAAAAGTCGTTAAAGAGGGTATGGCATGCAACGTTAAAGAAAGCGGGGATTCCGTATTTTAGGATTTACGATCTCCGCTCCACCTACGCTACGCGGCTCAGTGCGGGCGGCGTAACAGACGAATGGGTCACGCAACTGCTTCGACAGGGCGATTCTCAGGTGTTCAAGAAGTACTCGCAAATGAAGTTGACGATGAAGCGAGAGGCCCAGGAGAAGCTCAACCGCCTAGCCAATGAAATGACCGTTGGCGCGGCGCGGCCCGTCAGTTCAGACGGGGGTTTTGGCACAGTTCTGGCACAGTTATGACGATTTTGCGAAGGATGGGGATGCGGAACGGCGGCAAGTGTTTTAGAATCAGTGTAGCTGCTTCTGTGGGCGTGTAGCTCAGCTGGGAGAGCACCTGCTTTGCAAGCAGGGGGTCGCCGGTTCGATCCCGGCCACGTCCACCAACCTCGCCTGCAAATTCAATATGTACGAGCTTGCGGCGGCTAACCCAGCGTTCCTTGGAGCACTTCGCGGAGGAGCTCCTGTTTTTGTGTGGTGAGCTTCTTGCCTTGCGCGGTCAGATAGAACACATCGATGGCTTTGTGGCCTTCTGTGTCGATCAGCGCGACCTCGATGTTGTCTCCCAGGCGCGCCAGCGCCGAGCCGATCTCGTACAGCAATCCCGGATGATCCTGCGTGACGATTTCCAGCAGCGTGCTGTGCGCCGATGATGCATCATCGAAGTTAATGCGCGTCTCGACGGCGACTTTCGGCGCGCGCGCGCGGCTGGCGCTCTCGCGGCCTTTCAGCAGCGGCTCCAGCGGCGCCTTTCCGTTCACCACGTCCGCAAGGCTCTTGCGAAAACGCCCGCCCTCGCTGGGGTTCAGTTCCAGAGTGCGATGCAGGTCCGCGAAGTGGAACGTATCCAGCACCACGCCGGCGGCGTTCGCGAACGCATCCGCCTTGTTAATGTTCATGCCCCAGCCGGCCAGCACGCCCGAAATTGTCGCGAACAGCGCCGGGCGGTCCGCCGTCAGCAGCGTCAGTGAAAACCCGTGGCGCGTGGCGAGCAGTTCGGTCTGCACGGGATCGCCGCCCAGCTTCCGGTAAAGCGCAAAGTGCGCCGCAATCTCCGCCGCCGAATGCACTGCCAGGTATCGCCGCGGGAACCCTTCGAGGAACCGCTCGATGGCCTCCGTGCTCGCCTCGCCCGCCAGCGCCTTGACCCTTCCGAGCAGCGAAATTTCATCGTGCGCGTGCAAGCGGTCGCGGTCCAGCGTGCGGCTGAAGTGGTTGGAAGTGGCCACGAAGAGCTGCCACAGCATTTCCGCTTTCCACGGCGTTAGCGCTTCCGGATTGACAGAGTGAATGTCCGCGTAGGTCAGCAGGCACAACCTCTGTAGCCTTTCCAGCGTTGTGACCGATTGCCCAAAAGCCGAAACCGTGGCCGGATCAAAAATGTCCCTCCGCTGCACGGTGGAGGACATGTCCAGGTGGTGTTCGATAAGGAAGTGGACTTCTTCTTTCTCTTCCGGAGAAAGTTGCAATCTCTTCGCCGCGCTATCGAGCGCCGCCAGGCTGCCCGTGATGTGATTCTCCACAGGCATGCCCTTGCCGACGTCGTGCAGCAGCAGCGAAAGGATCAGCAAATCTCGCCGCTCCGCGGTCTTCCACAGTGGCGCGAAATGCGCCCCTCGCTCATCCGGCGGCTCCGCCAGTTCCTGCAAGTGCTCGATGGTGCGCAACGAATGCTCGTCCACCGTGTAGCGATGATAAAAATCGCGCACCACCAGCGAGTCGATTAATCCGAATTCCGGAAGGATTTCCGCCAGTAGCCCCAGCCGCTGCATCGACCGCAAGGCTACTCCGGGATAATCCGAGCCCAGAATCTCGCGCAGCGTGGCCCAGGTAATCTCCTTGTTCTTCGGCGGAAGTTCCGGATGCGTCAGGATATATCCGATGCAGCGCTCCGCTTCACGGCTCAGCGGAGTCCCGCTGCGAGCTGCTTCCGCAAACAGCCGGTAGGTGACCGCGCGGTCCGAGAGCGCCGGCTGGTCGACTACCTCCAGCAGGCCGTCTCGAACCACGAAGCACTTGTCATTGCTCGGCTCAAGCCTGGCTCCGCGTGCCGCATTGAACAGCCGTTGCCGCAGCGTCAACGATACGGGAGATTTCTGCTCCAGATAACGCAACAGTTGCCGGTTCAGCGTGCGGGCGTGCCGAAAATACTGGCGCATCCAGTCCGCCGGTGTTCGCGCTATTCCGTCGCCCACTCCCAGCGCGCGCTCCGCGGCCGCCGCCTGCAGCTCATAAGTCAGCGTATTGTCGTTCCGGCCGTTGCTGTAGTGCAGGAAACACCGGATGGCGCTCAGGAAATCCACCGCCGCCACGGAAAGCTCTTCCTCCGCGGCGGTAATGCTGCGAACCTCCTTTTTTTCGTCGACGATCTGCCGCTGCCAAATCGACGCCTGGTAGTCCCGCATCCCTCCCGGTGATTCTTTTACGTTCGGTTCGAGGTGAAAAATCGTGTTTCCGTAGCGCGTCAAGCGCTCCTTGGTCAGCCTGTGAATTTCCGCCAGCAGGAAGGGCCGCGCCTGCTTTTCCGACCCAGGCAGCACTTTCGTGTCCAGCTTTTCGAACAGCGCCGTATCGCCCGCCAGGAACCGGCGATCCAGCAATGCCAGGTGGAACTCCGCATTGTCTTCTTCGATCCGCCGGCATTCTTCCAGCGTGCGCCCCGCCGAGCTCACGCGAAATCCGATGTCCCACAAGGTCCGCGAAAATTCAGAGATCAGCGGCCTCGATTCCTGCTCCACTCTCTCGTTTCCCATCAGAAATAGAATGTCCAGGTCCGAATACGGGAACAGCATCCTCCGCCCGTACCCGCCGAGCGCCAGCAGGCAAAGCCCTTGCGGCTCGCGGTTGTGCACCCGCACCATTTCCTCAAAAATCTGCCGGACATTGCGGTCCGCCAGTTCGCAAAGCGCCCGCAGCGTTTCTCGCGCACCGCTGCCCGTTTCAAATTGTTGCCGGATTCGTTGCCGTTCGGCTTCGGCCTGCGCGCCGAGTACCGACAGGGGCGTTGGAGAGCCTTCCATGTTCTTTGTGGGTAGGATGCCCGGAACGAGACTGGGGCGTGCAGCGGTTGTCACTTTGATCGCCCTATGGTTAGCACGCGGCCAGCTGGGCGGCCAAGAGTGAATGGCTAGAGCGCGTTTTCACCGCGCTCCTCGTTGCGAATCCGGATTGCTTCCTCAACCCTTGATACGAATATCTTACCGTCGCCAATCTTTCCTGTCTTGGCCGTCTTCAGAATTGTGTCCACGGCCCGGTTTACCAGCCCGTCCGGAAGCACCATCTCCAATTTTATTTTTGGCAGCAGGTCCACTGTGTATTCGCGCCCGCGATACACCTCGGTGTGCCCCTTCTGCCTCCCGTGCCCGCGCGCCTCCATCACCGTCATCCCTTCGACGCCGATCTCGCGCAACGCATCTTTCACCGATTCGAACCGCGAGGGCTGAATGATTGCCTCGATTTTCATCATGGGTGTTTCCGCTCCGCCCCCTGCCTGACGCCGCCCTGCCGGCTTCCGCTAGGCCTCAAGGTTGTAAGCCTCTTCGCCATGTTGCGTAATGTCCAATCCTTGGATCTCGTGCTCTTCCGGCACGCGCACCCCGGTTATCAAGTCCACGATCTTGAGCAGCACCAGCGTTCCCACCAGCGCAAGGATCCACGCGATCAAAACGCCCACGAGCTGGTTGCCCACCTGTCCCCAATGCCCGTCCAGTCCGCCTACGTCTTTACCCGCTCCAAAGATGGGGTTGATCACTTGTTGCGCGAACACGCCGGTGAGCAAAGCTCCGATTGTTCCGCCCGCCCCGTGTACCCCAAAAGCATCCAGCGCGTCATCATACCCGAAGATGGCCTTCACTTTCGTCACCATCAGGTAACACAGCACGCCCGCGATCAATCCTATCGCCAGTGCCGGCATCGGGCCCACAAATCCCGAAGCGGGCGTGATCGCCACCAGTCCCGCCACAGCGCCGGAAATCGCGCCCAGCGCGCTGGCCCGCCCGTTCTTGATCCACTCCGCGGCGCTCCACCCCAGCGCCGCCGCCGCTGCCGCGAAGTGCGTCGCCACAAACGCGCTGGTAGCCAGGCTGCTCGCCGCCAGCGCGCTTCCCGCGTTAAATCCAAACCATCCCACCCACAGCAAGCACGCGCCGATAAAACTCAGCACCAGGCTGTGCGGCGGCATCGGTTGCTTCGGATAGCCGGTGCGCTTGCCCATGTATAACGCGCACACCAGCGCCGAAACGCCCGAAGAAATGTGCACTACCGTTCCGCCCGCAAAGTCCAGGCAAGGAAACTTTCCTCCGGCTGCGCTCAAAAATCCGCCTTTGCCCCACACCATATGCGCCAGCGGTGCATAAACCACCAGGAACCACAGCGTCAGGAACAGCACCGTGCCACTAAATTTCATCCGTTCCGCCGTCGCGCCCGTTATCAGCGCGGGTGTAATGATCGCAAACATCAGTTGGTACACCATGAAGGTGGCCTGCGGAATCGTCCCCGCGTAATCCGGATTCGGCTCCGCTCCCACTCCGCGCAAAAACGCGTGCTCGAAGCTCCCGATGACCGGCCCGTTTCCGCCGAAGCATAAACTGTATCCCACCAGCGCCCATAGCACTGTGATCAACGCCATCAGCGCGAAGCTCTGCATCATGATCGCCAGCGTATTTTTCCGCCGCACCAGCCCGCCGTAAAACAGCGCCAGCCCCGGCCCCGTCATCATCAGCACCAGCGCCGCGCTCACCAGCATCCAAGCGTTGTCGCCCGCGGACTGCGCCGCTTTCACGTCCTTATCCAATTGCGCCAGTTTTTCGCTAATCGCTTTGGAGGTTTCCGGCGTCGCAAATGCAGCAGCCCTCATTTTGGGAACAGCGGGAAAGGCGCGCGTCTGTTGCGCAGAGAGGCAAACCGCCGCGAGCAGGATGGCCCCAATCACTGGCACAAGGCTGAAACTACACTTCCATCCTGCGCACTTCATAAATGTGTCCTGTCCGCTCCACTGCCTCTGGATTCGACTACGGGGACCCCGCCGCTTCGACGCCCAGCATTATACGCAGGTGCGCCCCTGGTCCCAGCCTGAAATTTTCATTTTCTAAATTCGTTTTTTGAATGCCCTGCTTTCCCCGTCCCCGCTGCCTCCAGCCTGCAAACTTCGGGAACGCCTCCCTTCGTCGAACATACCTTTGCCTAACATACTTTGTCCCGCTTACCCGCCAGCGTATAATGCCTTGCGGCCTGGCCAAAGGCCCTCGTTGCCCAGTGAGGTTCGTTTGACCAACTCCCATGACTGACCGCCTCCCCATGGAAATCAACGTCCGCCAGATCGCCGGCATCCCCGTGCTCGAAGTTCACGGCCGCCTCACCATCGGCGAGCCCGCCGAGCAGCTCCACGACGCCCTCGAATCCGTCGTCAAATCCGGCGCCAAGAACGTCGTCGTCGTCCTCAACGGCATCCCCCAGATCGACAGCTCCGGCATCTCCACCCTCGTGCGCATCTCCATCAAGCTCGCCCGCGAAGGCGGCGCCCTCCGCCTCGTCTGCGGACACGGCCGCGTCCGCGACGCCCTCACCGTCACCCGCCTCGTCGAAGCCATCCCTACCTTCGAATCCGAATCCGCCGCCCTCGCCAATTTCGCATAGGCGCACTCGTTCGCCAAAAAACCATCTGGACTTTTAATTTTGTTGTAAGTCGAGGAGAAATACTTGAGGTAAGAAAGAACTACCCGCCCTTTTTCAATTCCGCCAGCACCAGCTTAGCCAATTCTTTCAAAGTCTCGAACACACCCACGCCCTGAATCGCGATTCCTTCGAGAACCGGCTCGCCCTTTTTCCGCAATTGCTTAGTCAATTCCGGCACCGCCATCGCATTCGGCAAATCGCGCTTGTTCAACTGCAGCACATACGGAATCGTCGCGAAATTCAGATTGTGCTCTTTCAAATGCTCCATCAAGTTTTCCATCGTCTCGAAATTCGCGTCCAGCCGTTCTTCCTGCGAATCCGCCACGAACGCCACGCCGTCCGCCCCCTTCAGGATCAGCTTCCGGCTGGCCTCATAGAAAACCTGCCCAGGCACCGTATACAAATGAAAGCGCGTCTTGAATCCCCGCACCGTCCCCAAATCCAGCGGCAGAAAGTCAAAAAACAGCGTGCGGTCCGTCTCCGTTGCCAGAGACACCATTTTGCCCTTCTGGTTTTGCCCCGTGTGGTCGTAAATCCATTGCAGGTTCGCGGTTTTTCCGCCCAGACCTGGACCGTAATACACGAGCTTGCAGTTAATTTCGCGCGCAGGAAAATTGATGAAAGGCACTTTGTCGTCAACCAGAATGCGGCCACAGACTTATAGCATACGCGGCGCAGGCAGGCCACACTTCCCGCCCCGCGTGCTGTTTCTCATGAACTCCACCTACAGTGTCCGCGATTCCGCCTCGAACTCCACGCCCTATTTTCAACTATGCCTCCGTTCGGTAACGCCTCGCGCGTCCTTCCGCCTCAAAACGCCCCCGCGCACATCCGTTGACGCCGCAATCCGCCTCTGTTAGCATTCGCCCCATGGCAAAAGCGCATAAGCCCTCTCATGGCTCATCCAGAAGCACCAAGGGCACGGCGCGGAGTTCGTCTAAGCCGCTGAAAAAGAAGACTTTCCCTCCCCCTCCGCCCGCCCAGCGGGGTGGTGTCGAACTCGTCGACCCCCGGGTTCAGGCCCAGCTCAAAGTCTATGACGAAGCTTTGGCACTCTTTCATCAGCAAAAATTCGCGCGCGCCAAGCAGGAACTGGAAAAAGTTCTCGAAGGCCCCAGCAAGGAACTCGCCGATCGCGCCCGCATGCACGTCAAGATCGCCGAGCAGCGCATGAAGCCCTCTCAAGAGCAAAATCCCAAAACCGCCGAAGAGCATTATCAGCGTGGCGTCGCCATGATGAACATCGGCCGATGGGACGACGCCCGCGAAAGTCTAGACAAAGCCCGCAAAGCCGCCCCCAAGGCCGACCATATTCACTACGCGCTAGCCGCCCTCGATTGCCTCACCGGCGAAGCCGATTCCGCCCTCGCCAATCTGAAGGTCGCCATTCAGTTGCGCGCCGAGAACCGTTATCACGCCCGCAACGACGAAGACTTCGCCTTCCTCCAGGAAGACCCCCGCTTCACCGAGCTCCTCTATCCCGAGAAAGACGGCACCGTGGGATAGGCTTTAGCCTGTCCGGTTTTTTTCTTCTCTGTGTGCTCTGTCCTCCGTGCTCCTTGTGTCCTCTGTGTCCTCCGAGTTCTCTGTGTTAAATTCTTCTCTGTAAAATGAAACCGCATCTCCTATCCCAGTCGTCGCCATGACAAAACGCCCTGCCAAACCGAAGACTCTTCCCCACGGCTTCCGCGTAGTAGCTCTAGGTGGCGGCACCGGCCTCTCCACCCTCCTCCGCGGCCTGAAAGAACACGTCATCCGCCGCACCGACGAACACGCCAGCACCGAGCACCCTATCGCGGATCTCGCCGCCATCGTCACCGTCACCGATGACGGCGGCAGCTCCGGCCGCTTGCGCCGCGAAAATCGCATTCTCCCCCCCGGCGACATCCGCAACTGCATGGTCGCTCTTTCCAAGGACGAAGCCCTCCTCGGCCGCCTCTTCCAATACCGTTTTCACGCTGGCCGCGGCCTCACCGGCCACAATTTCGGCAATCTTTTCCTCGCCGCCCTCACCCACGTCACCGGCGATTTCACCGAAGCCATCCGCGTCAGCAGCAAAGTCCTCGCCATCCGCGGCCGCATCTTTCCTTCGACGCTTTCCAACGTCCACCTAGTCGCTACCCTCGAAAACGGCCGCACCGTTCACGGCGAAACCCGCATCACCGCCAGCCGCTCCCCCATCAAGAAACTCAAGCTCTCCTCCCGCCGCGTCCGCCCGCTCCCCAAAGCCGTTGAAGCCATTCAGCACGCCGACCTCATCCTTCTCGGCCCCGGCTCGCTCTACACCAGCATCCTTCCCAATCTGCTAATCCCTGAAATTGCCGCCGCCATTGCTAAATCCAAAGCGCCGCGCGTCTACGTCGCCAATCTGATGACCCAGCCCGGCGAAACCGCCGGCTACGCCCTCGCCGACCATCTCCGCGCCATCCAGAAACACGTCCCCCGCCGCGTCATCGATTGGGTTGTCGCCAATCGCCAGCCCGTCTCCCCCGACGTAGCCCGCCGCTACCGTGCCCAGGGCGCCGAACCGGTAGCCATCGACCTCCCCGCCCTCCAGAAACTCGGCTTCCGCGTCATCCTCGACAATCTCCTCGAGGAACACGGCGTCCTCCGCCACAACACCCGCCGCCTCTCCCGCCTCCTCCTCGAAGAATTCCTCCACCCCTGACCCCACGTCATTCCGTGCTCCACTCTTCTCAGCGTCGGGGCCGGACTTTCGCGGTTTTTGCGTCCCAGCCATGCCGGGAAGCCCCGGCTCTTCCCCTCGGTCAGCATCCTTTCCTCTCCAGTGCCACCACCACAAGTCCTTCCGATCCCACCGAGGGGACATTCCTATCGAGTCAAGAAGGTGACATTTCTAACGAGCTTTCATATCTCCTAAAATATTTCTTGACCGGCTATACTCCTTGTGCTACTATACTTGCCAGGTAAGAGTGCGGAACTTCTCCGATCGCGGCAGCTTCTCTGCCGCTTTTTCATTTTTGGCGCTGCAATTTCCAGCCGGTGTTTCTTCACGGCATCCGTACCGCCTGCGGCTACCGGGGCGGCGCACCCTGCGATTCGGCCCACTTTGGAGTGCGGCGGCTTGCCGCCGCTTTTCCTCCATCCTCAACGGGACCAAAGATCCCGTCGTTCCAGAAAGCGCGGAAGCGCCAGCAGTTAAGTTGTTTAGAATCAACACTTGCAACCTGCGTCCGATAAGAAACACTCTAACTATCTTTAGAATGAACACTTCCAAAAGTGTATCAAAACAAAGGACTTGAACTCCCTTTAGAATGAACACTTATGAAAAACCTAGGGGAGGGGTCCCAGTTATGGTTAACTAGAAGATTGTCAAGACTGAATAGTTCCCAAGCTTTCTTCTGCCGTCCTCAGCACCGGCAGATCGAGAATCCAAAAGAAAAAAAGCCCCCCGATCCAATCGGAGGGCCCTGTTGGGGCAAAAATGCTAAGCAGCCGCTAGCCGCTAGAACGTGAACTTGGCCGCCAACTGAATCCCGCGCGGCCCCCCGCCCCCCAGGAACGGGTTTCCTATGCCCACGTCGCCAGTTGCTGTAATGGGATAGCCGGCCTTGCCCACTTCACGGTTCCCGCTGGCCTTAAACCCATTGAATCCAGGATCGGCAATGAATGCCGGCAGAAACGGATTCGCAAAGTTCGGATGGTTCAGCACATTGAAGAATTCGGCGCGGAGCTGCATCTTCAGCCTCTCGGTTATCGCTGTGCTCTTATAGATCGCCAGGTCCCATTGTTTGAATGTGGGCCCGTGGAGAGCGTCGCGGCCGAGATTGCCAAAATGCCGCGTGCCTAGCGCGCAGTCCTGGGCCGATCCCGTAGGATTTAACTGCGCCGCCGCCGTGATCGTGCACGGGATCGCAAAAGCGCTCAGGTCGATATAGTTCGACGGATCGTGAGGATGATAGACAATCGGTCCAACTACGTCCGGCCGGTCGAAACCGTTACCGCTTCCGCTATAGTCGTCCTCGAAGTTGTAGTTAAATTGGAACGGCTGCCCGCTTTGCAGCGTCGCCGAGCTGTTCATTCCCCAGCCATTCTTGAGCTTTTGCACGCCCCCGTCCATGTGTGGCAGGTCGTACCCGAAAATCCAGGTAAACCGGTGGGGCACGTTGAAGTTCGAAGGCCCGTATTCCAGGTTCGGCCGGGTGCTGTCGTTGGGCTGCGCTGCGTTGGGCTCAAAATCCTCGCCATCACTCGAATTATCCAGGGACTTCGACCATACATAGTTCACGATGGAGGTAACCCCGTGCCATCCGTTGACCCGGAAGCTCGCCTGCAAGGAGTGGTAGTTCGACTTTCCGCTGGAATTCTCCTGCAGCACGTAAAACGCGTTGTACGGGTTACCCGCTAGGGGGCGCGCCGCACTACTGAAAGAGTTGATGCAGGGGCAAGCTGCATCGGCGGCGTTAATCGCTGCGGTGCTTGGCTGGCCGAGATCGAAGAAGCGCCACAGGCGATGCCCTTGGGATCCGACATAGCTCAGTTGCAGCACCGCTTTGTTGCTGATCTGCTGCTGGATATTCAGATTATAGTTTTCCATGTACGGTGTCTTGATGTTGCGGTCGAAGCCGAAGGCATCGCACTCAAAAGGGCAGCCCGTGGTCGGCGCATAGACCGGACTGCCGGCTACGATAGTCCCGCCAACCGTGCCCGTCGAGAGAATTGCCGCGGGTCCGATGTTGTTATACGCCGGCCCGGGATCGAAGAAGGGCGCGTACGGCAGGTGGCCCAGCACCATGTCCTGCGAGAAGGAATCGAAGAACATGCCGTATCCGGCGCGGATTACTGTCTTGCCCTTTCCGGTCGCGTCCCAGGCCAGACTGACGCGCGGCGCAAAATCTTTTTTGTCCGGGTTGTACAACTTGCTCAATCCCGGCTGTCCGACCTGCGTTAAGGTAAACGTGCCCGTGCCCGGTGCGGGAGAGATGCTGGTGATGTTGCTGAGCAGGTTCTTTTTCTCGCCGACGACGCCGAAATAGTCCCACCGCATCCCGTAGTTCAACGTCAATCGCGGCGTGATCCGGAAGCCATCCTGAACATAGAAGCCAAAGTTGTTCTCGAAGGTGTGACGGGTTGAGTCTCCAAAGTACTGGAAACCGTCGATAACGTTCCCTGCAAGAAAGTTTTGGAGGCCAGTCGCAATCAGGTTCCCGCTACTGTCAAAAGTGTCCTTGAATCTCAGCCTTCCGCGGAAGTACTTATCGAAATATTGCTGGATGCTGGTGCGGTGGTAGTCCACGCCGAACTTCACATCATGCTTGTTGATCTTCCAGGAGAAGTTATCGATCACCTGGTTATTGCTATCAAAGCGGTGCCGCGGAACGCTGCTGGTCGCGCCCAGTTGAGCCACCGAGACGGTTCCACTCACCAGAATGATAGGGAGACCTGCGTCAGCAAGACCAGAGCCGGTATTCAATCCGATCGAGCTGGGGTGAAAACTCTGGTCAGCAGGGAAAAAGCCTTCCGCAAATCGGTTCCAGCCATAGCGCAGCTCGTTGACCTTGCTGGCGCCTATCGTGTGTACATAAGAAAGAGAAACCAACTGAACCCGCGTCGGCGTATAGGTATTGAAGCCGGGCAACTGTCCGCCCGTGGCCGACAGCGCCAGCGGAAAGGACTGAACACTATCCCCAAAAAAATACCGCCCTGTGACGAGGTTGTTTGCGTTGAAGCTGTGGTCGATCTTCGCAATCATGCTACTCAAACGGTTAAAGGAAGGGGAAACAACGGAGGCTGTCCCAGCGGTGAACAAGCCGGGGCCCCGCACCAAGTTTGGCGCTGGCCAAGGGTGACGCGCCAGCAATTTCGAGATGACAGGATTGGTGGAATCGCTGGGGCTGAGTGAGCCATCGGGCGCACTTCCTGTGGGTACGGTAGCGAGAGTCACTACTCCTACTGGCTCTTGCTGGCCCTCATAGTCCAGGTAAACAAACGTCTTGTCCCTAATTATGGGTCCTCCCAGCGAGCCGCCGTACTGGTTATTGTGGAACGGGGCTTTGGGCTGGCCTACTGGATTGAAATAATTTCGTGCGTCCAGCGCGCTGTTGCGGAAATATTCCGCCGCTGTCCCGTGGAAGGTATTGGTCCCGCTCTTGGTCACGATGTTGACGACCGCGCCCGCGTTCCGCCCGTACTCCGGCTCAAAGTTGGAAATGACCCGCACTTCGGCTACCGCGTCGATCGGCAGAATGGTCGACGGCGTACCGAAGACGCCTGCCTCATTGATCGCTGGATCGTTCCGGTAGCCGTCGTTCATGTCTGTGCCGTCCAGCAGGTAATTGTTCGAGCGCCCTCGCGCGCCGTTCATGCTGAACTCCCCAAAGGACCCTGGCGAATCGGAAATCTGGTCAGGAGAGCCTGCCACTCCGGGATTCAGGTAAATCAGCTTGGTGTAATCGCGGCCGTTCACCGGGATGTCCTGGACCGTCTGGCTTGTCAGCACTCCTCCCAATTCGTTTGTCGTGGTCTCCACCTGTGGCAGCTCCGCGCCCGAAACCTCCACGCGCTCCGAGACCTGTCCTGGTTTAAGCGCTATATCCACTCGGCGCTCCCCAGCCACGTTCACCGCCACGTCGCTGGTCACCGAGGTTTGAAAACCGCTCTGCGAAATGGTCACCGTGTAAGTTCCAATCGGCAGTTCCGTTACCGTGTAACTGCCGTCGGCGGTGGTCTGGGAAGTCCTCACCAGGCCCGTCTCCATGTTCTTCACCATTACCGTGGCGCCGGCCACCGCCAGTCCGGACGAATCCGTCACCGTGCCGAGAATCGTGCCGCGGAACGTCTGCGCCTCGGCTGCTGTTGCGAGCGACAAAACTACAAGAATTGTTAAGACCAGCCGCTTCATAATCCATTACCCCCTATGGAGATCAGAAACATGACCCGCATGCGCCCTTTCGGCTGCGGGAACTAAAAAAACGGAAATTCGACGAGAAGCCGCGTGGGGGACCCCTGGCATCCACTTAAAGGATCGGAATCTTTTATTGAGAATATGGACAAGCCCCCCGGACCAGCTCGCCCTCTGTGGTTCAAGAATGCAATACAGCCCAGCGTCCAATATGGCTGTGGCGTTCGAGTTTTAACCGCCCTTGCGCCCAGTGTCAAGGGCAATTCGACGCACAAAAAAGCGAAGGGGCCGTCGAGTGCGTGACGGCCCCTCTGCCGAAAACTTTGCGCAGCCATGGGAAGACGATCTTCGCAACGAGCAGCAGGTTGAACGGCTCGCCGGTGCCGATTCTCAGCTGCGCAAATCGGGTCTAATGTTTTTCGCTGCCGGCGAAACAACGGATCAGAACGAATAGCGCAGCGCAAACTGAAAGGCACGGGGCCCGCCAGAACCAAAGAACTTGCCTGCCGTGTCAAGGGCGTGGTTGAAAGTTGGGGAGTCGATCGTATTGTTGCGTCCAGAGTAGTTCCTGTTGGTGGTGCCCCGGATGTTGGTTATGTTGAGCACGTTGAACCCTTCCGCGATGAACTGGAGCGTGTGCGGTTCCGTGAAGTGGAACGTCCGGGTCAGCCGCATGTCAATCGAGTTGAAAGAATCGCCAAACTTGATGTTCGGGTTTACCTGTAGCGGCCCCGTTCCAGCGGAATTCAGCAGCTGCCCTTCATTGCAGGGAACTGGGCCCGCGGTGTTACCGCTGGAGAGACAAGGGGGCAGGGCGTTATATGCCACGATAGCGGCGTTTAGCGCCTTCCCATTGGGTATCTGCCGTCCCAAGGCATCCCGGGGTATGTTTGGCAGACGGCCCCCCAGTGCTCCCACCACGGAATCCATCGGGACACTGGAAGACCATGTCCAGATGGGCGAGACGTTCAACTTCCAGGGGATCTCCATGTTCCCGAACAGCACGAAACGATGCCGTTCATCGGTGACCGAATAGCCTTTCTCAAGCCTGAGATTGTTGACGTGCATGGCGACGATTGCCGGGTCTTCCGTGCTTGCCCCACTGGGGCTGACCTGGTCGTCCGGCTGCTCGTCAAACGTTTTGGAGAGAGTGTAACTGACGGTGTATCCCGGATGCCACGGTCCGCTTCCCTGCCTCTTACTGAAGGATACCAGCATGGCGTCGTACCAAGTTCTCGCCGCGGACTGGAAGTCAGTAATCTGCTGGCAAGTGGGATCGGCGGGGCATCCGGCCGCCGCTGTCTTGCCGGTAGCAGGATCAATTACTGTGCACGGATCCCTGCCATTGGGACAGTCGATGTAAGGAGTAGTAACTCCTGCCGGTAAGTTGCGTAGGAACCTGGGGACCAACTGGCGGTTGCCACGGTTGTGGAGTCCGTCCACCTGGAGGAGATAGTCATTTGCAAACTGGTCCTGAACTCCCAAGGTGAATTGCTGCACGTATGGCGTTGCTGCCTTTGGGTCTATGACATTTATTCCAACTCCGAAAGGGCTGAAGCCGCCTGAGAATGGATTGGCGAGTGTGGGAGTGCCGGCGTCGTACCTGGCCCCGGGAGCAAAGCACCCATTTAGGGTGCCGCCACAAGTCGAACCGGCGAAGGCAGTAAGGGGCAGAACTCGGCCGTTGAGTACTTCTTCCAGCTCAGCGGGCTCTAGAATAACTCTGTCGTAGTAAATGCCGTAGCCGCCCCGCACCGCGGTCTTGCCACGATGGAACGGATCCCAGGCAAAACCGACGCGCGGGCCGAAGTTCTTGTATTTGGCCGAAGAATTATGTGGCCCAAGAAGGTTGCGGATGAACTCGCAGTTGGGGCTCGCAACAGTGAGCGACGGACATGGCGTGTCGTGCTCGGTCTCACCCAACGAGTTGAAATCCCCATCCCAATGAAGTCCCAGGTTGAGTGTCAGGCCGGGCCTGAAGCGCCAGTCGTCCTGCACAGACAACCCCAGATAGTTGTTGTGGACAAAGGGTCCGGTAGGTGGCCGAACAGGAGCGCCGCTTTTTAGTCCCAGGGCGATCGGGATGTCCCGGTCGTCGCAGGGATTGGCAGGTGAACAGGGCGTGCCCGTGAAGCGATTCTGAGTGGGAAAGTCTTCAGTCATGAAAATGCTCCCACTGCCGAAAAGGTCAAAAAGTATATCGGATCCGTAATACTGGTATTCGACTCCAAAGTTCAAGCTATGCTTGCCTAAGGACCAGTAGAAGGTATCGCGCAACTGGTCGCGGGCTAACCGAGTACGCTGGGGGATACGATAGTTGGCGCCGTCCTCCAGCGATGGGAAGCGAATCTCGTTGCCCGCGGCTAGGCCGGCCGGATTGGTCGCCGCGTTGTTCGGGGAGAATGCCGGGATATTATTGAGAAAATAGTTTTTTTGGTAGCTCAGGGTGTTGACTTGATGAGACGAGAGGTTTCTCGACCAGCTGATGAGAACGGAATTATAGCGGTTGAGGGACTGCTGGCGGTTTGCGGCCGACCCGGTCGGCCTCGCCAGGAAACCGTTGTCAACGTCAAGGGACCGTTCAAAAGCGTACCGGAGGGTAACATGGTCTTTCTCATCAGGGACCCAATCGCCTTTGGAAACCAACCGGAAATCGTGCACGAAGGCCGGGGCGGAGCCACCTGTCAAAATGTTCGTGGCGAAGTTCCGCACGCCCACGGGAACGGCATGATCCTGATTGAGGTATTCCATGTTGAGGAAGCCGAAAAGCTTGTCACGGACGAACGGCCCACCTAGAGAGCCGCCGAATTGTTCGCGTGAAAAACGCGGAGTCGGCTGCGTTCGGTCAAACGTTGCGGGCAATCCCTGCAACGTCTTGTGGCGGAAGAAAATGTACTCCGACCCGTGCACATCGTTGGTCCCTGACTTGGTAGCGATGTTGATGATGCCGGAGGAGGAACGCCCGACTTCTGCGGTGTATTTGTTGGTGGCAATCTGAAACTCTGCAACTCCTTCTACCGGGAGATTCATCAGCGTTCCGCCTACCACCTCGTCATTGTTGTCAGCGCCATCGATGAGGATGTTGCCCCCTCTTCCGTATGCCCCTGCTGAAGAAACCTCCACCGTGTTTGTTTTGGTGGGGTCAAAGCGCGCTGCCGGGCGGTTGCCAGGAATCAGAAAGGCCAGCTCGAGATAGTTCCGGCCATTCAACGGGAGACTCTCAATTGCTCCAGATTCCATCACCCCCTGGACCTCTGATTGCGTGAGGTTCACGGCTATTTCGCCAGCGGTCACTTCAACGACCTGTCCGGCCCCGGCAATCTTGAGTGAAACATTCAAGGTGCTGGCGCGCCCCACCTCGAGGCGAAGCTCCTTGAATTCGCTGGTGGCGAACCCCGAGGCCGTGACGCGCACGGAGTAGTTTCCGGGAGTCAGATCGGTGACCGCGTAGCCGCCGTCACCTGCCGTTGTAACTTCCCGGCTCGCGCCGGTTGCGGTGTTGGTGATTACAACTTTTGCGTCCGCAACTACGGCGCCTTGTGGATCGGTGACGGTTCCATTCAAAGTGGAAGTTGGAAGCTGGGCGGATGCTGCGAGGCAAAGGATCAGACCCGTGAAAAAGCAAATAAAGGGACGATACATGGTTCCTCCTTTAATTGTCAGTCCAGGTTGACGATCGAGAGCCGATGCTCGCCCGCGAGCAGGGGTTTAGTTGAAGGTGTTCGTGCGCCCCTGTCCAGAGTACTTATCCCCGTCACTCTGTGCAAGCGATCGACCGCATCCTATTCCAATTACGGACGAGGCGCTATAAGTTTTTCTTTAGGAAAATGTTCCACGCGAGGCAGCTTACCGGTTGGCTAAACCTCGAGCAGTCTGTTTGAATTAAAACCGTTCAAATTGCCCGGCCCTGATGCCATGATCCGTTTCGTCTCGAACATCTTGCCGGCACTATCCAGTCGCTCCGCCTCCTGTTACCGTCTTGGATGATGTGCGCAAGTATTCCAGGAGACCTTCATGTCCACGTTCGGATTGATCGAATACAAAGACGCAAGCCTTGAAGTTCGTGCCGTCTACGACGACATCATGGCCACGCGCAAAATCGACTGGATCAACAACTTCTGGAAGGCCATCGCCCACGATCCCGCGCTGCTCAAGCGCACCTGGGAAAGCCTGAAGCAAATCATGGCCCCCGGAGCGCTCGATCCGCTCACCAAGGAATTGGTTTACATCGCCGTCAGCGTCACCAATAACTGCAACTACTGCATCGCCTCGCACACTGCTTCCGCCTTCGGCAAAGGAATGACCGACGCCATGTTCAAGGAGCTGCAAGCCGTCATCGGCATGGCCAACGAAACCAATAAACTCGTCACCGGCTATCAAGTCGAAGTCGACCAGCGCTTCCAGCCCCCTCTGCCGCGCTAACCGTCACGACTTTTTCCTTCCTTCTCGCCCTTCACGATTACTTCCTCGCACAACTGACGCGCCCCGAAATCTTCGCCTGTCCGCTCGGACAGGTGTTTCTTTCGCTCGTAGTACGCACGTACTATGGTTGGCCCTCTTCCCGCGGGCAGAACATATAGATGTACGTGTTTCTGCGAACCCTGCTTCAGGCAGGGCAGATCCGAGATTTCAGTTTCGCGAGCGTGCCAGCCATGCCTCCTATCGCCAAAGAGAATGAAATCGCCACGGGAAGGCCGGGAACGACGCAGCGCCCCGCGGCCACCACCGCGCCGTCGGGCGACGCGGGCATCAAGCAGCAGCCCGTCGCGCTGGAAGTTTCCGTGACCGTCAACGGCGCGCGCGCCGTCGACGGCAGCGACAAGCGCGAGCCTTTTTCGGAGTCCACCAAGACCGTTCTCATTTTCGGCAATGGCGCCGTCATCCGGCTTTCTTCTTCCGTGGCGCCCGGACAATTGCTATTTCTCACCAACGAAAAAACCAAGAAGGAAGTCGTCTGCCAAGTCGTCAAGTCCAAGAACTACCGCAACGTGAGCGGCTACGTGGAGCTCGAGTTCACCGAGCCGGTCGTCGGCTTCTGGGGCATGCGTTTTCCCGGCGACCGCCTCGGCTCCGCACCGCAGCCAACTCCGCCCGCTCCGGTGGCCGTTGGTTTGTCCTCGGCCGGTGTGATCGCTACGAAGCCTGCTGTTCCAGTTCCCGCCGCGCGAATCACCGAGCCAAAGCATGCCGAATCGAAAATAGCTATTCCCACGGTGGCCGTGACTCCGGTTCCGGCGCCGCCGAAACTGCAAGAGCTTTTGCCGCAGAAGCCGGTCGCGCCCGCCGCGCCGCTCTCCTCTGCCTTGTCCACATCCTTCGATCCGGAAGCTCCACTGACCATTCGCTCGACGCCGCCGCCTGCGCCGGTGTCCGCTACGCCCGAATTGCCGGTCAATTTCCCGACCGCAAGCCCGGACGCACCCGATTCCGTGCTTTTTGATTCACCGCGCGCCACCGACGCGCCGGCTTCTTTTCTCGAGCCGGCCAAGGCGCCCACCGCTTCGGTGGCGTCCATTCCGAATTTGCTTTCTCTTTTCGAAGCCCAATCGGCCGCTCCCGCTGGCGAGCCTGTCGTGCAGGTTTGCGCTGACCCAGAAACCGAAACGCTTAAGAAGCATACTGCGCGCCTCCAGGATGAGCTTTCGAACATGCAGTTCTCCAACGAACCCGCGGCGCCGGCCACGGTCTCGGTAAAAATTCCGCATGCCGCTCCCGTCGCCATCAGCAAGGAACTCGCCGAAAGCGCAGCTAAAGCTTTGGAAATGTCCCGCGTTCACGCGCCGGAACCCGCCGCCGTTGAGCGCGTCAAAATTGAGCCCATGAAACTGGAGCCCGCGAAACGTGCGGCCCTCCCCGTGGAATCGCCGCTCGAGGACGAAGAGATGAAAATTCCTGCGTGGCTCGAGCCGCTCGCTCGCAACGCCGCCGCGCCTTCCTCGACCCAGGAACTCGTCGAAAGGGAAAAAGGCAAGCGGCTCGCGGAACTGCCCAAGCTTGAAGAACCTGCCGTGCCGTCCATCACGGCAGTGGCAGAACAACCCATCGCCGAGCTGCCGATTCCCACCTTTGGCGATGCGCTCCCGCTTGACGATCGGAAACGCCCGCGGAATCGCGCTTCCAGGAGTTCGAGCAAAGGCATGCTGGTCGGAGCGATTGCAGCCAGTGTTTTGGCGCTTGCTGGCGGCGGCTGGTGGTACATGCAACAACAGTCCGGCGTCCATGCCGGGCTGGCGCCGGCGTCGAACGTGCAAGCCTCCGTGGCTTCCCTGCCGGCACTGAGTTTGCCGTCACAACCTCAGGGCAATGTAGCGCCGCCGGCGAATGTTCCGCCGCGAACGGCGCCGGCTTCACTCGCCAATGCTTCCGCCAAATCGAATCCGGCCCCGAATACTCTGAGCGTCGTGCCGACAGCGGCACCGACCGCCAAACCGCGCGACGCGCAACCCACGCCGAAAACAGCAAACGGCGGCGTGGGCGCAATGACCTCGGCAGTGGCCCCGGCGGCGGAGCAGCCGAAGAAGCCCATACTCGGGGCAGTTCACCTGGCAACCCCTAAAGTCGCGCATGGCGCGCACGGGCAAAACACCGCGGAGCCTGACGCCAGCGTCGATTTAAGCAATGCAGATCAGCCCGAGTCCGTCGCGGACCCGCTCAACTCCGGTCTCGCGACCGGAAACAAACAGCCTTCCGCACCCGCGGAGCCGCTTCCCGTGGGCGGTGACGTGCAGCAAGCTAAACTGATTTCTTCCGTGCCGCCTATCTATCCGGCGCTCGCCAAGAACCAGCACATTTCCGGCAACGTTCTCGTCGATGCGTTGATCGAGGCCAACGGACGGGTGACCACGATGAAAGTTGTTTCCGGCCCCACGCTGCTGCACCAGGCGGCCATGGACGCCTTGAAACAGTGGAAATACCGGCCCGCGTTGCTCGACGGCAAGCCCGTGCCCATGCACTTGACCGTCACCATCCAATTCCGTTTGCAATAATTCTTTGCAGATTCTCGCCTGCGCCTCCAGTACCAGAAGACAAGTCAAGGGCGCAGCAATTATTCGTGGAAGCGCCGCAACACGTCCACAACTCATGTCAGCTTCCCAGAACGCCGTTTCTGGATGGCTTCCAGGTTGCCGGCCATTCGGGAGTCGGCCCGTAAATGACCACAAGCGCGTTTCACAGGACTAATGTTGAGTTCGGTAAACATTGGTCGCTGGGCGCATTGGCCTGAAGGCAACAGTTGAGCCAAGGGTCACTTAGCCGGAAATGTGACTATTCGGCCAAGCGACGAGAAGCCTGTTCTAACTAAGCCTCCGCCGCCGGCCGTAGCTGTATCTCGTGCGGGACGATCGTCAAAACTCCAACTTCTTATTTCGCCTTCGCTAGCCCCGCAATAACTGCGGCAACTTTTTCGAGGATCTGATTCCAGCCCTCGAGTTGCCCGCTGTTCTTTGCGTCTTCCATGGTTTCATTGCCAATCATGGTGAGTTTCGTCTGGCCGTTCCCAAAATCCTCAAAA
>WNFG01003478.1_pt1 | contig 25558 bp, 25 predicted proteins | sample 5400431 | NCBI WGS metagenome assembly WNFG01 (sample SAMN13153346, study PRJNA577476) | soil metagenome | isolation source: 120 cm saprolite under Douglas fir tree site 2 hole 3 replicate 2 | place: USA:California | collected 2015-04-18 | reverse complement strand
CCGTCATCCACATGAGGGGGGCACATTACGGCGAGATCGCCAAGTCCACCGGCGGCTTCTTCTTCGTCTGGACACTCTGGGCGCTCGGCGGGCTCGGGGGCTTCACCTTCATCCTCTCGGCGCGCGGACTGTGGAGTCTGCGACGGGGCCAGCCACGGTAGTCCAACAACCCGAACATGGAAAGGCCCGATTTGGAGGCTCTCTGCCGCCTGCGGCCGGATGACGGGCAACTCTGACGTAACCAGATTAGGTAAGGGTGGCCGACCACTCGCCCAGAATCATTGAATCCACTGCGCAACTATGAACGGCGAAATCAAATTGCCACGTGTGCAAGTTCCACGTTTTCGGGTGCTATCGCGCCTAAGTAGTAGAGGGGGCTTGCGTTTCTAAAGGTATAATCCAGCTCAATGGCCTTGACCTCCGGCACTCGCCTCGGGCCTTACGAGATCCTCGCGCCACTCGGCGCGGGCGGCATGGGCGAAGTCTACCGCGCGCGCGACACACGCCTTGACCGGACCGTCGCGATCAAGATTTTGCCTGCGCAGTTCTCCGCTGATCCTGTACACAAGCAGCGATTTGAGCGCGAAGCGAAAGCGATCTCCAGCCTGAATCACCCGCACATTTGCGTGCTGTACGACATTGGAAACCAGGACGGCATCCAGTTCCTGGTGATGGAGTGCGTCGAAGGCGAGACGCTGGCGAAAAGACTCGAAAAAGGGCCGCTGCCGCTCGAACAGATGCTGAAGTATGGAACTCAGATCGCGGATGCCCTCGATAAAGCCCACCGCACCGGCGTGGTACATCGGGATTTGAAGCCGGGCAACGTCATGCTCACGGGGTCAGGCGCCAAGCTGCTCGATTTTGGGTTAGCGAAAGCTGCGCCGCCACTTGCAGCGGGAGAGACGCTGACGGCTGCGGCCACGCGAACGACTCCAGTCACGCAGCAGGGCACGATCGTGGGCACTTTCCAATACATGTCGCCCGAGCAGGTCGAGGGCAAAGAAGTGGATGCGCGGAGCGATATTTTCTCTTTCGGCTCGGTGCTGTACGAGATGGTGACCGGGCGGCCGGCCTTCTCCGGCAAAAGCCAGTTGAGCGTGGCGTCGGCCATTCTGGAGAAGGAACCTGAGCCGATCAGCAAACTGCAGCCTCTAACGCCGCCGGCGCTGGACCGCGCTATCCGAGTTTGTCTGGCGAAAAACCCCGAAGAGCGCTGGCAGTCGGCCCGCGATCTGTTACTCGAACTGAAATGGATTGCCGGTGGGGGCTCGCAGGCCGGATTGCGTTCAGAAGGCATCCCTCGCAGTAGGAGCTACAACCGTCCAAGTTGGACTCTGGTTGCCGTGCTGTCTCTGAGTGTTCTTGTCCTTTTGACTATTTCGAGGCAGAGAGCTCCGGCGAGCGCCGCTCCAGTGCGCTTCTTGATTCATCCGCCGGAAAACTCGTATATCAATGCTGAAGGGCGCGCGGCAGTTTCACCCGATGGCCGCCAACTGACTTTTGTTGCTCCTGATTCTAACGGCAAAGGCCTTTTGTGGGTCCGCTCTTTCGATTCTCTAGCTGCCCGTCCGCTTGCAGGCACCGAGGGAGCACTGTTTCCGTTTTGGTCCCCGGATAGCCGCTGGATTGGCTTTTTTGCGAACCGTTCGACGCTCCAGAAGATCGATGTTACCGGCGGTCCTCCCATTTCAATAGCAAGCGCCCTCGCGGGTAATGGTGGCACATGGAGTCGCGATGGCGTGATCGTGTTCGGAACAGGTGCGACCCGTTTGCTCTATCGCGTATCGGCGGCGGGCGGCGAGGTTGTCCCTCTAACCAAGCGGGAGAAGGCGGGGAGTATTGGGCAGCTTGCACCGTATTTCCTGTCCGACGGAAATCACTACTTATTTGAAGGTCCCCAGGCTGGGGGCGGACGCGCTGTTTATGTCAGCTCGCTGGATTCGGACACAAGCAAGTTGTTAGTGCGTGGCGGGACAAGTCCTGCTTATCAGCAGGGATACTTACTCTACCTCCTCGGGACTACCCTCATCGCGCAACCTTTCGATGAGAAGCGGCTTGAGATTGTTGGCGACGGGTCCGCGCTTGCCGAACAGGTGCAATTCTTCTCGCCGTCACAGAGTGGAGCAGTTCTGGCGTACTGGACAGGAGCAGCAGAAAACATGCCTCAACTGATGTGGTTTGATCGCAGCGGAAACCGCATTGGTCAGCTGGGTGGTCCCGTGCACCAATTCAACATTCGGCTCTCACCAGACGGAACGAAGCTCGCAGCCGAGATTTACGATCGGCAGGTGAGCGGCATATATTTTGAATCCGACATCTGGCTGTACGACGTGTCGCGCGGAGTCAAGTCGCGGCTGACATCGGGTCCCGGGTCGGCAAGATGTCCGTGCTGGTCACCGGATGGGAAGCGTATTATTTTCAGCTCAGACCGAAAAGGACAATACGATCTGTACGAAAAAGCCGTTGATGGAAGCGGAAATGAAGAACTGGTTTTGGCGTCGGAAGTTGCGAAGTATTGCCAAAGCTGGTCCCCGGACGACAAGATTGTTCTCTTTATGACCGTTTCGAACGATAGCAGTGCAAACCTCGACCTATGGACGCTGCCGCTTGTGGGCGAACGAAAACCGGTCCCGTATCTTCAAACGGAATTTGCCGAATCTGGAAGCCGGTTCTCGTCGGATGGAAAGTGGGTCGCGTATGCATCCGATGAATCAGGGAAAAACGAGGTGTACGTGAGACCGTTCCCGGGACCAGGCGGCAAACTGCTGGTTTCAGCTTCTGGAGGGTCAACGCCGGTTTGGCGCCAAGACGGCAAGGAAATTTTCTATTTAGGGGCCAATCGCGAGTTGATGGCGGCGAGAGTGAACCAGAATGGTTCGGTGCTAGGAATAGACGTGGCTCGCCCTCTGTTTCAGACCCACACGGAGTCCTTTCTCCCCAACTACGATGTTAGTGCTGACGGCCGGCGCTTTGTCATGGTCACTTCCACGCCCCACAAGGTGGCGTCTCCCATCACGGTCGTCGTCAATTGGGATGCAGCGTTGAGAAAGCAATGAATCCCCTTAAAGAATCTTAAGAACTTCCGATTTTCTCCCGGATCATCGAAGCTGCCGGGATCAAGCCTTGGTAAGCCTGAGGAGGACCGAGGTGAGGTCAGTTCATCAGCACCGTGAGCGGTGTGGCTCCGACTGACGGCAGCGAATTGATCAAGAAACGCTTGCCGTCCGGCGCAACTGCATATTGGAACAAGACAATACGCGGCGCGATAATGCGCGTCTGAAACAGCACATGCGGAATGCCCGCGACGACCTTGCCGCCCGCAGTATCGATGGAGACGGCCATGAGTTTCTTGTCGCCGCTAATGTAAAACAGTTCCTTGCCATCGGCGCGCCAGCGCGCTTGCGCGCCGCCTCGATTGGAGATCTGGACGCGCGCGCCTGCTCCCGGGAATTGCGCCACAAAAATGTCAGTATCTGCGTAGCTGCGCGATCCGGCTCCCGTGAAAGCCAGCCACTTGCCGTCGGGAGAGAATTGAGCTTCGGCGCCGCTGGTATAGGCCGAGTGCGAATGTTTCCGGAGATCGTAGAATTCCAGCTCCGGTGGCCCGTTCTGAAAATTCATGTAGACGAGATAGTGCTCGTCTGGCGACCAGTCGTTAACGAGCAGCCCGATGCCTTCCGACAAGGGCTCCGGTTTGCCCGAACCGTCTGTGGCCGCCGTATACATGTGCGTCGAACCTTTGCTATCTCGGCCTAAGTAGCCCACTGATCGTCCATCGGGGGATAGAACCGGAAACATTTCCGCGCCCCCATCGGAAACGCGCGTGCTGGTGCCGCGCGCAAAATCATATATGTGAATGTAGCGCTTGCCGTTGCCCGCTTCGTCGGAAGACACAGCAAGTAGCGCGCCGTTCCGAGACAACGCAGGGTCGCGATAGCCCGGTGTCGGCACTTCATCGAGTTCTTTGCCGGTGCGGTCAAACCAGCGCAGCCGGGAGACATTCTCGCTCGCCGACTGAAATACCACCACCCCGTTGCCTGACACCGAAAAACCCGCCCGCCAAAAGGCGGGATCCTGGTCCAGTTCTTGTTGCGCGACCGGTTCCGCAGGGCCGGTCGTCTGTAATCGCTCGAGGTCGAAGGGTTGCGCCATGAGGCTACGGTCTCGGACATAAAAGAAACGCCCCGCCGCAATCTGCGTGTTGCCAGCGATTTCGGGAGAGATCAATTTGTTCTCCATCGAGCCCAACGACCCAATGTAAATACCTTTGCTTGCCGAGGTGTTCGTTATGAAAAAGAGAAAGTGATTTCCGTCGGGCAGGAACGAGGGCCAAAGCATCGCGGCATTCGAGGCATCGACCTTTGTAGTTAGCTGCGGCTCTCCACCCGAGGCAGACACCTTCATTAGTCCTGCCTCGGAATCGGAGGATTTGATGCCCAACTCACTACCAGCGAAGATGATCGTGCCATGATCGTTCCAGGTTCCGCCAGCACCTCCGGGTGCGTCGCAAATAATCCTGATGGAGCTTCCATTAGGGTCAACACTCTTCAACTTGCCGCCGGCAAAGAAACCGACCTGCCGATTGTCGGGCGACCAGAACGGATACAAAGCACCTTCTGTCCCCGTTACTTGCTGCGCCGCGCCCGCCGCCAACGAGCGAATCCACAGCGCAGTTCCGCCATCCGCTGCGGCAGCTACAAAGGCCAGCCGTTGGCCATTGGGCGAAATCGCGAAATTATACGGTACGAACGAAGTAGATTGCGGCGGAAGGATGGAAAGCCTCAAATGCTGTCGCTGTGCCAGCGGAGTGCTCCGCAAGCCTGCGTAGCCCAGCCAGGCCAGCAGCGCGATACATACCACCACGAGGCCCCAAGCCACTGCCTCGCGACGCTGCGGTACAATGCGAGCCGCTTTTGCGACTTGCTTTTCTTCACCGATCCAATCTAGTTCTCTTGCCAAATCCCGCGCGGTTTGCCAGCGGTCGTCTGGGTCCTTGGCCAGGCAGCGGCGAATGGCGTGATCCAGCACGGGCGGGGACATCGGCTTAATCGTGCTGATCGGTGCCGGATCCTTCTCGAGAATCGCCGATGCTACGCTCAATTGGCTCTTCCCCTCGAACGCCTTCTTGCCCGTCACCATCTCGTACAGAACCGCGCCCAGGGGAAAAATATCGCTCCGCCCGTCAAGCTCTTTCCCTTCAATCTGCTCCGGCGACATATACTGAAACGTACCGACAATCGTCCCTTGCTCGGTCACCGGCGATTCCCGCTTCGTTGCCGTCAAGGTCGCCAGACTTGCCACGGGAGCCACCGGTTTCGCTAATCCAAAATCCAGCAGCTTCGCACCGCTCGGCGTCAGCATGATGTTTCCCGGCTTCAGATCCCGGTGCACCACTCCGCTGCAATGGGCTTTGTCCAGCGCGTCCGCAATCTGCGCACCCAATTTCAGCACTTGTTCCAGCGGCAGCGGGCCCTTCTCGAGTCGCTTCGCCAGCGTCTCGCCCTCGACGCACTCCATCACCAGATAGTCGATTCCGTCCTGGTGACCGATGTCGTGCAAGACGCAGATGTGTGGATGATTCAGGTGAGAGATGGTTTTTGCTTCGCGCTCGAACCGCTGCTTGTGTACAGGGTCAGAAGAAAACTGCGGGGGCAAAATCTTGATCGCGACACTGCGCTCTAACCGCGTATCGCGCGCGCGGTACACCTCGCCCATTCCGCCCGCACCCAGCGGCGCGAGGATTTCGTAGGGCCCGAGTTTGGCGCCCGGAGCAAGCGGCATACTTGGCTGCGATTATACTCTGGGAAGGTTCGTAAGGTATTTAGTACAGCTCTTCAGCGCAGGAGTACACCACTACTACCAGAAGTTACCGGAGATTCGGCAGGGGTGTACGCGATTGTGGTCGGATGACGGGCAACTCGGAAGTTGTGTTTCCTTTCTCGGAACAGGTTCTGCTCGTCTCATCGGCAGCGGGCTTCGCATCCCGACCATGAAAATTCTCGGGGGCAATAAGGGGGCACTAAGAATTCCGTCCCTTTCCTTTCAGTTACTTAGAAGGCCAGGCTGCACCGCAAAACTCCTTTGTTTCCAATAAACTAGTAGTTTCGATCCTCATCGGCCTGACCAGCTTTCCTCTTTCTTTTCAATCTCATAGCAAAACGTTCAAGGGGCATTAAGGGGGCGCTAAGCCACCGCTAGCCTCGTTCCGAGTTCGACTCGGCGCATTGTAGACTGGGGACATGGTTGAAACAGCCATATTGGAACGTGCGACTGTCGTGCGCCATGGACGAAGGCTAGAATATTTCACCATCGCGTGGAATGCCTTAGAAGGTTTGGTGGCCGTCGTCGCAGGTGCAATTGCGGGTAGCATTTCGCTCGTAGGTTTTGGAATCGATAGCTTCATCGAAGTGACGTCCGGGTCGGTCTTACTGTGGAGGATGTCTGTTGATGCAGAAGTGCAGCGCCGCGAGCTGAATGAGAAGCGGGCCCTGAGGATTGTCGGCCTTTGCTTTCTTCTGCTTGCGGCCTACATCGCCTATGAATCTGCGTTGGACCTGTGGTCCCGTCGGGCTTCCGACCACAGCATTCCGGGAATCGTTCTGGCCTGCGTCTCCTTGGTCGTAATGCCCCTTCTGTCCAGAGCCAAGCGAAAGGTGGGGCGCGCTCTGGGCAGCGCGGCCATGCACGCGGACGCCAAACAAACAGAGTTTTGCACGTATCTCTCCGCCATTCTGCTCGCCGGGTTGCTGCTCAACGCGTTTTTCGGTCTATGGTGGGCCGACCCAGTGGCGGCCCTCATCATGGTTCCGATCATCGCGAAAGAAGGAATCGAAGGATTGCAGGGCAAAGCCTGCGACGAATGCTCCGGATAGTGACCTAAGTTACTTCGCCGGAAGCACAGATTCCACCGTCAGGGTTTCGCCTTTCAATGTTCCCTTCACGGTAACTTTCTGCGCGGCGTATTTGTCGAGTTCCGCTTCATGGCCTTCGAGCGTGTACACCGTCTTGCCTGCGACGAGCGCGTACTTGGTCCCCTGCTTGATGCAGTAACGCAGGCATTCGGCGGCGGGTTTGTCCTTCATCATGTGGGTCTGGCCGCACATCGCATCGCTGACGATGCCAGTCAACGTTTTCTGCTCACTGGGCGTCTGCGCAAGAATCGCCAACGGGATGATTGCTGCCGCTGCCAGCATGGGAATTGCCTTCACTGAGAACATGGTTTTCATCGTACTTCCTCCCTTTGGATAGTGTGAAATCACTGCCAAACTCTTAGCTTTCTGACTGCGGTTCTCTTGGCTGCAAGGTGCCGCGCCGCAGCGCGCGTTCCTTCATCAGCGCGAAAAACACCGGCACGAGAATCAGGACGTGAACCGTAGACGTAATCATGCCTCCGACGATGGGGGCGGCAATAGGTTTCATCACGTCGGAGCCGACACCGGTTTCCCAGAGGATGGGGATCAGGCTTGCCAAAACCACACATACGGTCATCAGCTTCGGCCGCAATCTCTGCACCGCACCTTCAATCACCGCTTCTTCAATGTCCTCGTGTTTCAGCGGCTTTCCGGAGGCGAGCCGCCAGTCGAGTGCTTCATGCAGATAGACAACCATAACAACTCCCGTTTCGACGGCGATGCCGAACAGTGGGATGTAGCCGACCCAGACCGCCACGCTGAAGTTGTAGCCGAGGAGCCTTTGCAGGATGAGGCCGCCCGTGAGTGCGTAGAGTGTCGGGAAGATGAGCGCTACTACCACGAGGACCGTACGCATCGAAGTCATTATCAGTTTTGTCAGGATCGACCTTGTATGACCTGCGGAGGGGAATGGGAATCCTGGTGCCGTAGCGATGCTACATTTGCTTACTATACTGATGGATATACGTTCGACTCGTACGGATGCCGTTTAGGTTGTAATGAAGAAGTGTGGTGCCCGCAACCATAATAACGAGAACCGAAGAAGGGAACCGAGGGTGTGTAAATGTTACGACCAAAGAGAATAGTGATGTTGTTGTTCGAGTTTTTCGCTTTGTCTATCACCTTGCAGGTCAGATTGAGGGCGCAAGACGCACGACCGAGTAACTACACTAAAGCCCTTTCGGGCTCGACGCGGCGCATTGTTTTTGAAAACGGGGCCTTCTTTGGGACAAGTACGGGCGCGCCGAAGTGGGATAACGGTTACCTAGTCAGTCGAGAAGTTGAGACCTTTCAAGCGGGCGTGCCGAATGTCCAATTGTACGACCAGTCTGGCAAACAGGCGCGTGCAGCTTCAATCTGGTTTCCGGGAGCCGCGCGGGTGCTCATGTACTCTGCCACCGCAACCTCGGACGGCAGAATTATCGCGGCCGGCGTGACTGAGAAGTCCGACGACACAGCGGCCTCTTTTATCGCTCTGACCGATCTCGCGGGTAAGATAACGAACGTTATCCAGACAAAAGGCTTCGCTCCGGTAAACGTATGTCCGGCCCCTGACGGGACGGTCTGGAGCTTTGGTGGAACGGGCTCTGATGAGCAAAAGCATATAGAACCCAACCCGGGAGATACGTTGCGCCACTTTGATTTTCAGAAAGGAGAAGTCGCGTCCTATCTTCCCCGGTCAGGCTTTCCTAGTAGGCCTCGGCCAGAAGTTAGCGCCCAGATTCGCTGTTCAGCCGATGAAGTATTCGTTTATAGCTCTAACGCACACGTATATATCGAAATGAAGTATAGCGGTGGTGCGCCGCAGGTGTACCCTGCGGAAGCTCCGTCCGGCCTGCGGTTCCACGGTTTCGCTGCGACCGGGTCAAAAAAGGCTTACGCCTATTTTTCCAAATTAGGCGACGGCGGACTTTTCTTTCTTTCATTGGACGAGACATCCAAGACGGCTCGCTGGCTACCGGTCGAAGGCACCGTCGGCGTTTACACGAAGCCGGGCAGGATAACTGGGCTCTGGGGGTCAGACGGCGACAACCTTGTCGTGAGTCGAGCCGAGGATCGCACGGGCCAGACCGCATTTCATTGGGCGACCCCGGTTGACAAATAGTCGCGCGCTGTTCTCAAACGCTTCTTTCAATCCTGAGACTTCGCGGGGGTTGCGCTTCTGTAACTCTTCTTCATCCTCCGGGGGCGAACTCAACAGTTGAGTCATTCCCTCGACTGATAATCTGATTCCGTGCTGCGTTTCTGCCGCGGGAACAGTGTTTGAAACACAGACTACTTAAGGCCATTGCCGACCTGCTCGGGTCGCGTTCACAAATTCCTAGGTTTGAAAGGTGGTGCCATGTGGGATATCGGAGAGACACCCTAGCATCTCAGGTCAGCCTTTATGTCGGTATGCGGCTATTTTTGTTGCTCGCCACACAAGCATTAGCTCAGGAAAAACGCGAGCGAGAGGGTATCGAGGCATGGCCGAGTCAGTCGCATGATGCGCAGCACACTGGTACTTCCGACGTCAAATCTCAGCCGCTTCATGAGATTCGTTGGCAATTGCCGGTCGACCTGAATCCCCAAATAGATGGCGGACTTTTCATTCACTATGGCTCACCGCTCGTTACTCGCGAAAATACTGTCATTGTACCGGTTAAGACTGGTGCTTTCGATGGCTATCGGATAGAAGCACATAGTGGTTCGGACGGCACGCTGAAATGGATGCTGGATTCCGATTACAGTGTACCGTTTGCAGATTTCACGCCGCCTCTCGGTCCGGTGCTTACTAAGGATCGCATCGCGCTTCCCGCTGCAGGTGGCACCGTGTTAATTCGCGATCACGTTGAGCTTGCTCAGGGCGAACTAACGAGTTCCCTCGATGCATTTTTGAGATCGCCCGGCTTTCTGATTCATGGAGGACGCCAGAATGGAGCGAGAACTGCGTCGGAGGGATGCATCGTCATAGGTCAGCCGCAGAGACACGCCATTTGTCAGGCTGGCGGCGGGCCTCTTGCATGTAGTCAGCGGTCTTCCCCCCGCTACTCAGGTGCAGCTATTCCGACTTGCACTATAGCAGATTCTGGAATATAGTCGTTCCGTATGGCCCGTCGAGTCGACGACGATCGCTCTCCAGAAACCTTCCTCCCTTTGCATCGCGACACCTTCCAGATCCTGGTCTCGCTAGCCGATCGCGAACGCCACGGATATTCGATTCTTCGAGACATCGAGGAACGCACGGGCGACGTACGCGCCATCACGCCCAGCACTCTCTACAGCTCGATCCACCGCCTGCTCGAAAACGGTCTCATCGATGAACTCGCCGAGCGTCCCGCGGAAGATGATGAAAGGAGGCGCTACTACCGTCTCACGGCTCTCGGACGCCGCGTGGCCGAACTCGAAGCGCGCCGGCTCGAACGCCTCTTGCGAGCTGCCCGCACGGGCGGCCTGCTCCCTAAACGGACTTAGCCATGAACGAGCCGCGTCTCGCACTCTGGGTCCACCGAAGGTTGTTGCGGCTTTACCCCGCGCAGTTCCGGCAGGACTACGAGCGTGAAGTGGTTTCAGTGTTCCGCCGCCAATGGGAACGGCAGCCCGGGGCCGTGTGGACATGGCTCTTCTTTCTCAAAGCCTGTGTTTCGATCGTGTGGAACGCGCCGGAAGAACACCTCCATATGCTGACGAGCGATCTGTCCTACGCCTTTCGGGCTTTTCGGCGAAGCCCCGGCTTCACCGCCGTGGCCATCGCGACGCTTGCGTTGGGCATGGGAGTCAACGCGGCCCTCTTCAGCGTCGTCAAATCCGTCCTTTACGGGACGCTGCCGTACGACAAGCCCGATCAACTGGTGCGAGTGTGGATCCGCAATCCAAAGCAGGGCTTCGACCACGACATCTCGAATCTGCCGCGGCTGGAGGACTGGCGGCGCGCGGCGAGCTTCCAGGGCGTGGCCGGGTTCACTTCCGCAAAGCTGATTTTGACCGGGAGCGCCGAACCGGTGCAGCTCCGCGGGGCCCAGGTTACCGCGGATTTCTTCCGTGTCATGGGCGTTCGTCCCCAGTTCGGGCAGGACTTCGACGTCGGCGACGATCAGCAGGGCCGCCCTCGCAAGATCGTCATCAGCCATGAATTGTGGCTCCGGCAGTTTGGTGCCGATCCCGCGGTCGTCGGCCGGCAGTTGGAGTTGAGCGGCCGCTCTTACGAGGTCACCGGAGTCGCGCCGCCGTTAATCCGCTTCCCGCAGCGCGATGTCGATTTCTGGACTCCGCTCGTGGTGGACGACCGCGCTCGCCAGAACCGCGGAGCTTTCTGGCTGAACGTCGTGGGACGCCTGCGGGACGGCACTACGCTGCGCCAGGCGCAAAGCGAGATGGATGCGCTCTCGCGTACTTTGGCCGCTCAACACGCGGAGGACCGGGACCTTGCCGGCGTCGCGCTGGTCAGTCTGAGAGACGATCTTACGGGGCCAATCCGCACGGCGCTGGCAGTTCTCAGCGGAGCCGTCATTTTCATTCTGCTGATTTGCTGCGCGAATATCGCCGGGATGCTTTCGGCGCGGGCGGGAACTCGTTCATCCGAACTAGCGATCCGAACGGTGCTCGGAGCCGGCCGTAGCCGGGTAGTGCGCCAGTTGTTGACGGAGGCGGTGCTGCTGTTTTTCATCGGCGGGATAGCCGGAATCGCGGCGGGTTATGGAGGCGTGGGCGTTCTCCTGCGCCTGGTGCCACCCGAACTTCCGCAGTTGCAAGACACGCGGCTGGACCTCACCGTTGCCGGCCTGGCCCTTGCTGCATCCACGGCCGCGGGTCTGCTGTTCGGCCTCCTGCCGGCGCTTCAGGCGTCGCAGCACGATCTGGCGAGCAGCATTCGCGAGGGCGGTCGTGGACTTGCGGGCCACAGCCATAGTCGGCGTTTCCGCTCCGTCCTCATCGCGGGCGAGATGGCGCTTGCCGTGATCCTGTTTACCGGTGCTTGTCTGCTGATTCGCAGTCTCGAGCGCGTCCAGCAAGTTTCCGTCGGATTCGACCCTCGCGACGTGACCCTTGCGGAGGTGCAACTTCCTTTCGCGCGCTACGCCAGTGATGCGAAGATGAGGGAGCTTTACGATGGCGTCCTTGAGCGCCTGAGGCACACTTCCGGGATCAAGTCCGCTGCTGCGATCAGCAATTTCTTCTTAGGCCGTCTTCCAGAATCAGGTGCTTTCAGCATCGAGGGCCGGCCGGAGCGGACCTCCATGCCGCTAACTACAGACGCAGTCTCGCCCGAATTCTTCTCCGCGATGAAGATTCCGCTGCTGCGCGGCCGCTTCTTCGACGAGCGAGATCGCGCCGATACCGTGCCGGTGGTCATCGTCAATCGGACGACCGCGGACACGTATTGGGCCAACGGCGACCCTCTGGGAAAGCGCATCACGTTCGACGATCCCAATAACCAAACAGCGCGGTGGTACACCATCGTTGGCGTGGTCGCCGATACAAGGCGAGCCGGCGCCGATCGGCCGGTGTTCACCGAGTCATACCACCCGCTCGCACAGGAATCTTCGCTCACGATGGAAATCGTGATTCGGGGATCCGGTGCCCGTGCGGCCCTGCAGGCTGCTCTTCACGTAGTGGATCCGGGGCAGCCGGTCGACCGGTTTGTAAGTATTGACGCCGCTCTTGGAGATCAGATGGCCTCCCGGCGGTTCACCACCTTCCTTCTCTCCCTTTTTGCGGCGACCGCACTGGTCATCACTGGGGTGGGACTCTATGGGCTGGTGTCCTATTTGGTGACGCAGCGGAGCAGGGAATTCGGCGTCCGAGTGGCGCTGGGCGCACAACCACGTACTATCCTTTGGATTGTGGTTTCGCAAGTGGGACGCTTGGCAGCTTACGGCTTCATTGTCGGCACGCTGGGTGCGCTCGGGTTAGGCCGCCTGATTGATTCTCTACTCTTCGGGGTGACACGTTTCGATCCCGGCAGCTATTTCGCCGCAGCGGCGGGATTGCTCTTGATCGCGCTTGCCGCGGCGCTATCGCCTGCCGTCCGCGCGGTGGGCACCAGCCCGATGACCAGCCTGCGAGCCGAGTAACATAAGCTTCGCGGGACAGTTCTGCTCGTCTCATCGGCAGCAGGCTTCGCCATGAAAATTCTCGGGGGCAATAAGGGGGCACTAAGAATTCCGTCCCTTTCCTTTCAGTTACTTAGAAGGCCAGGCTGCACCGCAAAACTCCTTTGTTTCCAATAAACTAGTAGTTTCGATCCCCACCGCCCCTACCAAACCTCATGAAACAAAAGACTTTCCGGACGCCGAGTCAGCAATGAATTGCTGAGTCAGCAATTGGCCTGAACCGAGTGCGCTCGCGAGGCCCTCAACAGCATCTCTTTGCGATTGAGGAACGACGTGCGCATACAGTTCAAGCGTGATTCTCGGGTCGCTGTGTCGTAGTTGTGCGCCGACAGTGGTGATGCTTGCGCCTTGGTCGATCAGCGCCGTAGCAACACCATGCCGAAACGCATGGAAGCCCGCCAACGGAATCCCAAGCGAACCGAGCAGCGGGCGCAGCTTCATTTCCCGAAGCTTGTTCGCAGAGAAAGGGCGTCCTCGGCGATTTGCGAATAGAAGCCCCTGGCTATTCTGGCGATAGTGCTTTGAAGCCAGAAAGGCCTTGAGACGCACCGCCAAGTTGAGCGGCATCGGCAGCGATGCCATGCTCGCTTCGCTCTTTGGCGTACCCAAAGTACCCGCGAAAACCGAATGTCGGATATGAATCAGCTTGCGCTGAAAGTCCACGTCCTCCATTCGGAGAGCAAGTACTTCGCCTATTCGCATTCCCGTCGAACCCAAGACAAAACAGATCGTTCCAAGAGGTTCATCGGCGGACGACACGATTCGTGCCATCTCGCTCGCCGAATAGACTCTCGGCCTTGCTTTCATTCTCCGAGGCAATGACAAATCAGAGAGCGCGACTGTCGGTACCTTATAGCCCCACTTTCGGGCCGAACTCAGAATCGAGGAGAGCGTCAGCAAGACGTTTTCGATTGTCTTTCCTGTTCTCTTTCCCGACGCGAGAGTTGTAGCAAAAGTCTGCATCTTCTTGACCGTCAAATCCGCCAGCGGGCTTTCGCCTAGCAAAGGCAATATGTGCCGTCGCAAGTGAGATTCCGCTGAACGTCGAGTACTGGGTTTGAGCGTCGCAGCCACGTGCTCGCGCCACTCCGAAACGGCCTTAGATACCGTCTCAGAAGTCTTGGGCACTGGCGGAGTCGCATGGTTTGCGGCGTTGACGACATCCAAGATCGGTTGAAACGCCGCCCGTGCTCCTCGCTTCGGATAGTCCGAGAAAGGTCTGGCTGCGTTGTTCCCGTTTTAACGTGCCGTCGGGTTGCAGGGTGTCGACGCGCCACATTCCTATCCAATTCCCGCCCCGTTTTACAAACGTTCCTTTCTGAAACCGTCTTTTGGGCACGATACCTCTTTTCGTGCCCGCGATGGACGGCGTTGCAGAAGGAAGAATACTTTCGATAGGGCTAGACTGCAATGATGCCATCTGGCAAGAACTGCTGATGCTGAGTACATCTGAGTCAGAAGAAAGCTGCATTTGGCTACATCCAAAATCCAGGCACACTCGTGCCTTGAACTCGGAGTGCCACAGGATTTCTATCTGTGACTTCGTAGCGTTCTGGATTTCAGCCCGTAATTTGTAGGCCTACTTCGCTACTTCCACATTTCCCCTCAGCGGGTCTTCCGGTCACGCGATCATGGCGTTAACCTGCTTCGGTTTGCGTCTCACTGCGACAGGCTCCCAGGGACGCGGATGGGTAGCACCGGGTGGTGCTTAAGCTTGCAAAACTGCCTTTCACGTGTATTTGGGGAGATTCTTAGGCTCTCTTTTAGCGAGCAACGGGATCTTCAGCGCGCCGGGCACGACTCTCCAGGAACTTGTTGATAAGTCCTTTCAAATCAAGAAATCGTGCTGGACAAGTTCCTGGCACTAGCGACGCGTCGAAGACGCGGTCGGGACTTATCGGGAGTCAGCCCAACTCTTAGGCTCTATTTCAGTGGGAGTGAGCCTGGTCTGCCTTGGGCACCCAACGAGCGGCCAGGGCGATTTGAGGTTGACGCGAGAGGGTGGCGGGCGTATGGTCGTGTGCAAAGATAGAGTTGAAATCGCAAATTCCAGATATATCCCTCGCAGTTCCTTCTAGAGGGGGAGTCACATGGCTAGTTACTGTGCGAAATGTGGGTCTGCACTGTCTGCGGACACTAAGTTTTGCGCCTCCTGCGGAGCACCGACGGACTTAGGGGCTTCACCAGTGACGTCGGCCGACCAAGGTCCAGCTGCCGCTCCAAAATCTGGAGGAGCACTCAAGGTCATTCTGATTGTAATTGCGGTGTTTGTAGGACTTGGCGTCCTCACGGCCGCAGGCGCGATGTTCGGGCTGTGGCGCATCTCCAAGACGGTCAATATTGATCGTTCCGGGGGCGTGACGGTAACGACCCCAGAAGGAAAAATTACGGCTGGGCAAACTCCGGCTCACGTAACGGAAGCAGAGGCCGGCGCTCCGATCTATCCTGGCGCGACATCTGCCGAGGGGAGTATCAAATTCGGCGGGGCAAGCGGATCGATGGCAACGTATGCCTTCAAAACGTCCGATTCTGTGCAGCAAGTTCTGGCCTTTTACCGCGACAAGTTCGGACCGAAGGTCACCGTAGTGGAAACGCCGGACGGCGCCTTAGTAACCAGCAGCAAGAACGAAAACGAAAGTGTTATGGTTACGATTGGGCGCGATGAAAGCGATGGCAAGACCTCCATCACTATTTCCCATGCCACCTCGACGAAAGATCAGTGAAGCGCGCGAAGGGCGGGCCGCTACAGAACAGCTCTGATGATTGCGTCCCTCCCACTCTTTTTGTTAGGCTTCGCGCATTACAACTCTGTGGGAGGATCTACAATGGCGTTCTGCAAAGCGTGCGGCACAGAGCTAGGCGGGGCGGCGTTCTGTCCGAAATGCGGTGCGAGCCAGAGCGCTGCGACAATAACGGCAGCACCTTCCAGTGATGGGCTCGCCGAGAACGTGGCCGGATTGCTCTGCTACGCTGTCGGCTGGGTCACCGGGATCATCTTCCTTCTGATCGACAAGCGGCCGTTCGTGAAATTCCACGCGGCGCAATCGATAGTAGTCTTCGGGGCGTTGACTGTTTTGCGAATCGGCGTGGGAATGATCATCGGCTTTGGCGGCCTGCTCGGTTTCGGTTTGTGGGCGGCTATTTCCATGCTAATCGGCTTGGTGGGCCTCGTGCTCTGGATACTTCTCATGATTAAGGCGTATCAGCACGAACTCTTCAAACTGCCAGTTGCGGCGGGAATCGCCGAAGGAATTGCGGGGAAGTAGCGCTCGACCAAGGTCCGGTAACAGACCATCCTGGTGTAGATCCTGATAAACGCTGCCGGACAAGTGCTTAGGCGATGGCGGTGCGAGATTCACGACATTGAATGGAGGCGCGAGCCGATGAAGAGGCGCGCCCCAAAAATCCCCGGGCGGTAAGAAGTACGGTGCCGCCCCACCAAATAGCGGCCACAATTCTTCGGCTAAGATTATGGAGACTTATGACGCTAATGTCTTATCCAGTTCGAGAAGTTGCTTGGACTCCGTTAGAACCTCCCAGCTGGCACGAGACGCTGATAGGACGTCTTGAGTGCATTCAGTTGGGTGTAGATTTCACGGAAAGATTTGCCTTGAGAAATTCCACGGTCGAATTCTGCACGCATAGCAGCCTGCTGTCCGTGAGTGCCGAAATTTAGCAATTGGTTGCACAGTGTCTCCCAGGCATCGACTGGTCCTGTCTGCTGTGCAGACGTTGGGCTAGCCGATTCCCGTTCTTCTCGCTCTCTGCGCAGCTTCTTCCACAGAGGTTCATTCACCGGAGGCGCAGGTTTCCTATCGTCCTTGTGCTGACGTGGATTCTCGTATCGCGGACGGGCGGAATCGTCCCACTCCAGGTACGGATAGACTTTGTTCTGGCCTACGGCAAGTTGAAGGTTTGCCTGCGTGACCTTAAACGAGTGAGCCTTGAGCCATGAAAGGATTGCCACGGCGTTCTGATAGCTGTCTTTCAAGCCGCGCTCGCCGCGCCAATCTCCAAATATTTTCTGCTCTTCGGCGGTCAAACTGGCGAAAAGCTTTATGAAGTTAGCTTGATTCGGAGCGTAGAAATTCAAGCGGTCCTTGATTAGCGGGAAAGCCGCGTCCAAGTTTGACTCTGTTACATCCTCCCGCCAAGTTTCTTGGAAATACTTTGCGACGAACGCCGCATTTTCCGGGTCGTCAGGGATGACGCCATGTTTCGCGCACCACGAATGATAAATCAACCCTTCTTCGTTCGTGATTTCTGGATTTGTACGTGCCATGTGATTCTCCTTAGCGGACTCCGTTAAGACGGGCCGTGATGTTTGCCATTCCGTATTTTGAACAAAACTGCTTGTACTTCCTGATGTTGGTGTCAGCCAGTCGAAGTAAGAAAACGCGATCAAGCTTCACGCCGTCTGAATTCAACTCAGGTAAGGCCGGATAGCCAACTGATGCGTCCTGCGCTTCGCGGATTTGAATCTGTTGTGCTACTTGCTGCTGCGTGGCTTGAGAGCGGTGTTGTTCTGCTTCCGCCTTGGCGGTTGCTCTTAGCTCCTGCGGAGTTGCTCGATTAACCAAAAAGCCGACGCGTTCTTCCTGGGCTTTTTGTGAATAACGTGCCAACTCTGTCGGGGACGCCGGAGCCAACTGCAGTGCATTCGATTGTATGGCCTGCGCCAGTGCGTACTTGCCGAAACCCTCTTCCAGTACAGATTTCGCAAGCTGAAAGTTGGCCTCGACCTCGCTAAAACCGTGTTCGCGAGCAAATTCATTGAAGAGCCTGCGATCTTCCTCATCCTGATTTGCTTCCGCCTGGCGGCGCTTAGCCGGATTCAAGACGTCGGCGCTTTCCCAAATCAATCGAGATGCGTAATTTGGATTTTCCGCCAACAGGTTCTTAAACCATGAGACGGAAATAACTTCGTTTTGATCTTCAGCGACCAGACTCTCAAGCAAGCTGCGGTTAGCATCACGGTCCGCCAAAAGTCTGCCATCTACCACGACTTGGCGAATTCCGTGCCATATACCGGGCGTGAGCGGCGACATTAGTTCAGTCATACTTTTCCTTTCCTCTGAAATTCTGGGGCCGAAGTAGAGGAAGGCTTCGACCCGAATCCAGCGGAGAATCCCGAAGGCCTCCGATGGGAAACTCAAACGGTTGCCAAGTCCGGCAGAACGTATTTGTGTTCCAGTTCTGTATGGATGGCGATGGAGTGCTCTGTTCTTTCATGGCCAAATCGTTGATCTAGCATCTGAAGCAATTCTCGATACAGCGTCGAGAACGTTTGAGACTTTTCAAGGCCATAGCGATGTGCGGCTGCAACGATGCCGCTTCCGAGAACGTCTGGGAAATACGAACCTGAAACGACCACGCCATCGGGGTCCGTTACCCGGCGAACCCAGATAGCCTTATCCGGCTGAGTGAACCCGAACAAGGTTCGTGCAACGCGGTCCACCGCGTCTGCTTCCGGTGTGTGGCCTAGAGGAAATGTCTCTGCGTATTTTTCTCGACTAGCGATTCCTCGGGCCGTGGCCGTGGATCCCACAGGGAAATACGCCTACGTCGCGAACGACACTTCTTCGAACGTCTCAGGTTACAGCGTCGACCCCGTGACCGGGGCTTTGGCGCCGCTTTCGTTCTGGCCAGCGAACTCTCTTATTTTTACATGTCAGGCCTCGGATTTCGGCGAGTCAGGCCTCGCATCTTAGCGGCAGCGCGGGCCTCGGAAATTGGCGCGGTTGATGGGTGGAGACGTGTTTTATCTGGGGAATATTGGGTTTCGTTCTGAGACTGGGACAGCGGTGGAAAATACCAGGTCTCGTTCGCCGATTCGGTCCTGTTTCGTTTGCCGACTCGGGGCACTCTCTATTAATTGACATCTGCGGGGTGCTGGCGTAGATTCCCGCCATTAACCCTACCGAAAGGTAGTAACCCTTACGGCCCAAAACGTTCGTCTTTGGAGGCAAAAGCGATGAAGCGAATCCCCTCATTCTGTTTTCTGACTCTTGCGATAGCCTTTCTCGCAGTTTCGTTCGGTATGAGTTCCAAATCTACTGCATCCGGTCAGATGTACGGAAACGCTCAAGATGAAATCAAAAAATTGGAAGAGGAGCGCAACGGCGCAATCGTTCACGGAGACGCGGCAGCGCTCGATCGCTTGAGCTCGGCTGACTACACGGTGATCAGCGAATGGGGCCAAGTGTTAACGAAAGCCCAGATGCTGGATGGTTTCAAGTCTGGCGCCATCAAGTTTGAGTCGCGCGAACAGTCAGACTTGAACATACGCGTGTATGGCAACTCCGCGCTGGTGATCGGACGCGTAGTCGAGAAAGGGACGCAGAACGGGAAAAGCATGAGCCCGCAAGTGCGGTTCTCCCGCGTGTATGTGAAAGAGAAGGGCAAGTGGGTTGCGGTCTCGACGCAGAACACGCCGATCGCAATGTAAGCGGGCGAATGCCGGCCCTATGCGGAAGCTCCTCGCTCCTTGTCCGTCGTTCGATCAAACGCAAGAAGGAACGACGCAAGTAAAGCTGACCGTTTTCGTCCAGGGCCCGCAAAACGTCATCTTTCTTCCTGAGTACCTAGGGCAATGTTACCCGTGGCGCTGCCCGCAACGCTCTTTATTATTCACAATGTAGTTGACTTCGACAGATACCGGAAGCAGACTCGCGTCCAACGCCTCGCAAGAGATCACTCGTGAACTTGGTATCAGCGCCGGTACGGCCAAGCGAGCCTTCTACTGCTTGTCCAAAAACCCCTTGCATCCCGCGTCCGTAAGTGCCTGATTCTGCGTGCGGGCTCTCGACCATTTCATCCCGTCCACAAACATGTGTTTTTGGCCGATGTGGATTCCACTGCCTATCTTCTCCTGCGAAAAACAGATTCTCACCATTGCCCAGGAAAAAATTGCTGTCGCACCTGAGCCTCTTGTGCCACGCTCAAGTGGAACTGTCGTCGCTGGAAAGTCGGCCGCTGTTGTAAAACGAGTTCTAAGATATGCTCTGAAGCTTGCTGGTTTGTGCCGAGCCTGGTTAGGAGTTCCAAGACCTCATGCGGCGCGAGGTCAGCATAGTCTCCGTAGTTCCTAAATTCGGGAGAGTCCTGATAAATGAATGTGTTTACGCGATTGTTTTCATCGCGCCTGAAGACGACAGTGACGGTCATGCGCCCTCTCTCGGTTATGCTTTGGATTCATTTGATTTCGCTCCTGCGTAGGTAAGCATCTCCGATAGGGTACCGATTACTCGAAACTACGGAGCGCCGCGCTTTCATCCGAGAACACATCGAACACGGTATACAATTTCGTGATCTGCAAAAGATCGCGAACCCTATTCGTAAGTTGGAGCAACTTCAAGTCCCCGTTCCGGTTCTTTACCGAGGTGAATCCGCTGACGAGCTCACCGATTCCTGAACTGTCAATGTAATCCACGTCGGCGAGATTCAGCAGTATCATCCTGCGCTGGTCGTCCAGTAATCCACGAATCGTCTTCCTCAACAAAGCGCTGCCCTCGCCCAGGGTGATGCGGCCGCTCAATTCCACAACGGTAACTTTTCCGGCGTCGCGATGTGTGGCATGCAATGACATTTTATCCGGAATCTACGATTTCAACTTTACCTTTGCGCAAAACCACGAGACGTGTGAGGAATCTTCTTCTGAAAGTCAGAAGTTCTCGACCACCCAGGCGTTGCTGTTGAATGTTGAAATCGTAAAGGCGAGATTTTTGCCGTCCGGTGAAGCTAACGGTGCGCCGAGAAGTGAGCTGGTTGTCCATAATTTGGAGACTCCGCCGTTGGAGCTAACACTAAAAATCGTCGCCCCACGCACTGACGAGCTCGTAACAAACCAGCCCTTCCCGTCCGCAGCCCAACTTATTCCCGAGAGGTGCTCCGAACCGCCCAAGGCTATCACGTGCGAAGATCCATTCCTCAGCTGAACCACGCGAATACTATCTTGATGTTCATCAAGATCGACGATGGCTACGGTCGAACCATCGGGTGATAGATCCCAAGCTGGCGATCCAGCCGGATCAGTCTCAAGCCTTACCAGTTCGCTTTTTCTGACTTGAAGGGGGTCAACTGTACTGAATACTAATTTACCGGTTGCTTCGTCGGATTCACTAAGGACGCACGTCAAGCGCCCAAGTGCACATCGAACCATTGCCCCACGACTTGCTTCGACCACAAGCTCAGGGACTCCGCCCGAAATCGGTACCCGCAGCAAGCGAGCAGAGGCCGACGTTTGACCCCCTTTCTCGACATGATGCCAATACAAAACCCACGAAGCGTCTGGACTGAGTCGAGGCTCAGTCTGCTCGCCGGGACCCACAACGAAGTCTCGGGCATTTCGCTCGTTCAAGCTCTGCCGGAAAATGTTCCAGATTCCGTTTCGGTCTGAGTAGAAAAAGAGCGTTTGCCCATCTGGTGTCCAAGTCGAAGGTATGTTGCTTCTTCCCTCAAGCGTCAATCGCCGCGGGGCTCCCAGGCCGCCTCGGCCATCGAGTGCTGCCACGTATAGATCACTCCGATTTCCAGCATTCACTAATACGAGGTGTCTGCTGTCTGCGCTGAGGCTCATATCCGATAGCGACAACCCTGCCCAGTTTGTGATCCGCCGAGGACTCCCAATCGCCTTCGCGGCTGACGAGTCCACTCGGAATTCCCACAAGTTGGTGTCCCTATTGTTCGGCGGCGGTTCTTCCATTGAATAGATGATTCGCCCGTCGGAGGACCAACAGAAGCTGCGCACCCCCGCCGCGGAAAGGATCGTACTTCCAGCTCCTCCCGTCGGCGATACCATCTCGATTACCTCACCTGGGTTATCGCCTTCTGGTCGCGACTTCAGGGTGGCGATCCGATCTCCGGCGGGTGACCACTGCACTTGTAAAAAACGTTCTCGGTGTGCGCCCTGGAGAAGTTTCCTCGGATTCTCGCCGTTGCCATCCATGAGCCAAATCTCAGATTCCGCCCTGCCCCTGATATAAGCGATGTGTGAGCCATCCGGCGATACGGATGCCCGTCCTGCATCCTCGCGCAGCTTGCGCGGGGCCCTTCCAAGAATCGAGATGGCCCAGATGCCGGTACTTTCACTCGACTCTCCAGGTCCGACCGCCGCTAATTTGGTTCCATCCCGGAACCAGGAAAGGCTTGCGCACCGGAAGCAAAAACTTTGCGGTAAGGGAAGAGAATGCGTCTCCCCGGTCTCAAGCAGGCGAACAAAAACGCCGGTGAAGTCCGCATAGGCCAGGTTTCTGCCATCGGGGGAGATGGCAGCCGCATACACAGGATTTTCAGAGGGATTCGCGGTGATGCTGCGTTGCGTCAGCATACGCGCTCCGGGATGTGCCGGTCCAGACAGCCGCCACAAGACAATTCCAACTGTAGTAGCCATTATGGCAATTGTGGTCATAACAGTCATTCGCTTACTGCGTACCCTCGGCACGGCGGATGGGCTGCTGGCGGATGTATCTGCCAGACGCAGCTCGGTCAACTCCATATCTCGGTTCAACCGCTGCAAGTCCGCACGCATCTCGCTCGCATTCTGGTAGCGAAGATTGCGGTCTTTCTCCAGCGCTTTGCCGATAATTTCGTCAAGTTTTGGTGGAAGTTCAGTGTTCAGGCGCGATACTGGAACTGGGACACGGTGAAGAATCGCGTCGTGAATCAGTGCAGCGGTGTTACCGGGAAACGCCATCCGGGCTGTGGCCATCTCGTAGAGCACGGCGCCGAACGAGAATAAATCTGTGCGAGCATCGAGTTCTTCTCCACGTGCCTGCTCGGGAGACATGTAAGCGATGGTGCCTAACGTTGTGCCCGGGCTCGTCAGCATTTCTTCCGCCGTGACCGTCGGCGTCGCGGAAACGCCGACACCTTCGGCGACCGGGGCCAGCTTGGCCAGACCAAAATCGAGAACTTTGGCGTGGCCACGCTTAGTTACGAAAATATTCGCTGGTTTGATGTCACGGTGGATGATGCCCTCGGCATGTGCCGCGTCGAGGGCGTCGGCAATCTCGGTGGCCAAGTGCAACAGTTGCTCGAGCGGGAGTGGCTTGCTTCCGATACGGTGCTTCAGCGTCATGCCATCCAGGAACTCCATAACTATGAAGGCAAGTCCATGTTCTTCGCCGACATCGTAAATCGTGCAGATGTTCGCATGATTGAGTGCAGAGGCGGCTTTTGCTTCACGCCGGAAACGGTCGAGTGCGCCGCGATCGTGCACCATATCGTCAGGAAGGAATTTCAGTGCAACAAAACGGCCCAGCGTGATGTCTTCGGCCTTGTACACCACACCCATACCACCGCCACCTAACTTCTCAATAATCCGGTAATGTGAAACGGTTGAGCCAATCACGCAGCGGCCCTCGGAATGGACTTTACGGAGGATATTAGGTCGCCTACATCGTTTAAGTCAACGCATACCAGGCGAGTTTCCTGCGTCGCTCAAATCAAACTACGGTACAATCCGCCATATGCTGGGAACTGCGCGAACTGGAATTATCGAATTTTTGATCCTCTCAATTCTTGCCGTCGTGCAGCAGGTCCTGCCTAGGCCCCAAATCGCTTCCGCCGAGGGCCAGGCAGCGCCAAACTTTGCGCTCAAGGACGAGCACGGCAAAACCGTTCGCCTTGCGCAAATGCGCGCCAGACGTGTGCTCCTGATCTTCTATCGGGGGTACTGGTGACCTTACTGCACGGGCCAACTGCGCGAGTTCGCGCGGCATACGAAAGAGTTCGACACCCTCAACACCCGTCTTATAGCCATCAGCGTTGACGACCGCGAGCACGCGCTCCTTGTCTGGGACAGCGTTGTGAACCGTCAATTCACAATCCTGAGCGATCCAGGTGCGCAGGTGATTAGGTCCTACGGTCTACTGCATCGCGGCGCCGGTATGGACGGACAGGACATCGCGCTGGACACAACTCTGCTCGTGGATGTTGATGGCCGCGAGCGATGGCGGCATGTCAGCCAAACGCTCCTCGATGTCCCAACCACAGAAGAAATTTTAATGCGTATCCGCGAAATGGCGGTTCGCACCCCAAATTAGAAGTAGTAAACAATCAGCCAGAAGGTGCCCCATGGCCTTTAAGGCATCGGTAATCCTACGGGACAAGGTTCGGAAGGCATACTCCGCAGCTGCCGAGAGACCAGACGAGACGCACGCCTTTCCAGTGGGTCGAGCCTTTGCAGAAAGCCTCGGCTATCCCCAGGAGTTGCTCGCCAGCTTGCCTAAAATCTCGGTCGAAGCATTCACTGGGGTTTCGAATGTCTCGTTGTTCTCAAACATACCAGAGGGTGCGACGGTTCTCGATCTAGGCTGCGGAGCTGGATTTGATTCCCTCATCGCCGCCAGACGCGTTGGCCCAGCCGGAAGAGTACTCGGGTTCGACTTCAGCTATGCGATGCTAACGCGGGCTCGACGAGGCGCCATTGAAGCTACAATCACAAATGTGGTCTTTTGCCAAGCGAATGCGGAAGAGCTACCTCTTAAAGAGAGCTCCGTCGAGATAGCACTGGCCAGCGGCATCTTTAATCTGAACCTCGCGAGAGACGCTATCTTCCGCGAACTGGCTCGCGTCGTGCGACCAGGTGGTAGTGTTTACGCGGCAGAGTTGATTCTGTCAAAACCGGTTCCACCAGAAGTGCGAGCGAGCGAAAGCAACTGGTTTGCTTGAATCGCAGGAGCAAAGGAAGGAGATGCCTTCCTCGGCGAGTTTCTGGCGGCGGGTTTTCGTGAGGCCGTGGCGCTTCGCCAGATTCGCAACGCGCGCGCGGAGAGCCCCTATGTTTTGGCTGCGGAAGTATTCGCGCGCAGGTGAACGACAGGCAGCAAGGTCGGCCCACACCCAGCGCCAAGACCAGGAGGGCTTGTCGGCGGGCGCGAGTCGCAAGGATAAACAGCGACGCGCCACAATCGGAGCCAATCTGCGGCCAAGACTAGACGTGCTCGACAAGCTCTTCTGGGTCGCCATTCGTCGATTTTGGTCCGGATGGCAGCAGTCCCTCATTGCGGTCACGCCTGAAACGGTGGTGCGTTGGCACAAGGCCGGATTCCGTTTGTACTGGAAGCTGATCTCCAAGGTCAGGAGGCCCGTCGGGAGACGACAGACATCGAAGGAAATTCGGGAATTGATTTTCCGGATGGTTGTTGAGAACCCAACGTGGGGAGCGCCACGCATCCACGGCGAGCTTCTCATGCTCGGTTTTGATGTCTCTGAGCGAACGATCTCTCGTTGGATGAAACGGGCACCTCGAGATCCGGAGTCGGCCAAGCGCTGGCTTACCTTTCTCCGCAATCACCGGGAAGCGATTGCCGCGATGGACTTCTTCACTGTTCCGACGATCACCTTCAGCGTGCTCTATTGTTTTTTCGTCATCAGTCACGATCGTCGGCGCATCCTGCACTTCAATGTCACAAAGCATCCGACGAGCTCGTGGATCGTCCAGCAGTTGCGAGAAGCATTTCCATTTGGATCCGCTCCGAGGTTCGTCATCTTTGATCGTGATGCCAAGTACGGACTGGAAGTGCCCGCGGCGGTTCGGTCCCGGAGCGTGAG
>WNFG01000848.1_pt1 | contig 25559 bp, 17 predicted proteins | sample 5400431 | NCBI WGS metagenome assembly WNFG01 (sample SAMN13153346, study PRJNA577476) | soil metagenome | isolation source: 120 cm saprolite under Douglas fir tree site 2 hole 3 replicate 2 | place: USA:California | collected 2015-04-18 | reverse complement strand
AACGGGGTCACACCCCATTGCACGGCCAGCACGATCTGCCAGAAAAAATACACCGCGATCGGGAGCGCGAACGTGACGACGCCGATGCGGCGCTCGCGCCGCAACAGCCGCTCGATCAGCCATGCCGCGGCCAGCGCCGCGGCCAGCAGCAGCGTCGTTTCGCGCGTCAACACCGCGCACGTCAGCAGCAGCGCCGCGGCGGTGTTTCGCCGCGAGGCGATCGCCCAGATGGCCCCCATGGCGAACGCCGCCGCCACGATCTCGGCCAGATCGCGTGAGAAGGTCAGCACGAAACCGGGGTAGAGCGGCACGATCACGCCCCACAGCGCGTGCAGCCCGAACTTCTTCGCGAACGCTCCGGCGAAGGCGGCCATGGCGGCGGCGGCGAAGATGTTCACCGCGACCAGCAGCGCTGGAACCCAAGCTGCGTGGCCGAGGGACAGCATCCAGACGATGAGCGGATAGCCGATCCGTTGCTGGCGGTAGGGCGGGTTGTCGAGCCTGATCCCATGCGCCGTCTGGACGCGCGTGAAGGGGTTGAGGGCCAGGCGGTAAAACGTCAGGCCGTCGTACCCGCCGATGTTCGGAATCACCGTCAGTCCGGAAGGCACCTTCGAGGCATCGACGTTCTGTCCGCCGGCGATCACGAAAAGGGAAACGTCGCCGTGGCGGGTGTCGAGCAGTTGAACGAAGAAGGCGATGTAGCAGATGGCCACGACGATCGCCGGTACCAGCGGCGAGCCGATCAACGCTTTCCGATCCATAGGCTCGATTATCGCCGCTCGCGCGAACACACTGGTGCGCGACCTTTCAGCGCAAGGCGCGCGATAATCCGATCTGCATTCCCAGTGGCCATGTCGATCGTCAAGAGACAAGTCATCACCGCGCTCGTGTTCGCCGGCTTCCTTGCAGTGTCCTCGGCATTCGCTCAACCGACGGATGCCGAAATGACGGAACTGCGGCGGCTTCGCGAGCAGAGCGCCGAGAAGTGGGTAACGCTGCAGAAAACCAGACGGTTTTTCCCTCGCTGCGGAAGTGACGCCTTTATGAGCGGGATCCTCACGGCGAAGGCGGCGAGCTTTGGCGTGACGGACTTCAGCTTGATCCCCGACCAGCGAAGCGTTCCGGTCCTACTTCACGACGGGTATCCATCACCCTTGGGGATCGAATCCTTCGAGATGCGCGGCAGGGGACCGTTTTCAACGCTGTTCCGATTGCTCCTGTTCGTTGCGCGGTTCCGTGAGGTGGAGGTCGTCCGGTTCGTGACGATGAAACTGACAGCCGAAACAGGTGGCGCCATCCAACTAGTGACGCGGGTCGGTCAAGCGTGTTGGGATGAGGGTGTGGAGGTGGATCACACGAAGACGCCGCGTGGACGGAGTCGGGTGCAGACCGACGTCGGAGAGTACAGGGCACGGCTGAAGGATCTCGATGCCGCCGCCGAGGCCGTGGCGCATGTGCAGGACGACTACCAGCCGATTTGGCTGATTTCGGCGCTGGCGGTCGTCAATCACGATTGGATCGGTCGCGGGGTGCTGGTCACGGAAGCTGATTTCGCCGCTCCCACACTGATATTTCACGGCATCGCACGTGGGCCGCTGGCGAGGTCGAACGTCGAGACGACGCTTCAAAAAACGAGTATCTCCAGGCCGCGGATAGATTGGTCGGCTGATGGTGATTGTGCCGTCTTCATCGCAACGACGAAGCTCGATGCCCCTCCCGACCAGGAATTCTTTGCGTCGTCAGCAACCGTCTTCGCGATCCGCCCATCCGGCCTCTGCGGCCGGCTGTCGTCGCGACCGTAACTTTTCGCCCCCTGGGCGGTTTAATCAGCGATTCATGAATCCCGCGGACGAAGAACACGAGCGGCTGCTGATCGAGGCGGCACAGCAGGACCCGAGCCGGTTCGCGGAGCTGTACGAGGAGAACTTCGGGAGGGTGTGGGCGTTCGTGATCCGCCGCGTTCGCGATCGTTCCATCGCCCAGGATGTGACCTCGGAAGTTTTTCATCAGGCGCTGGCGAATGTGAAGAAGTTCGAGTGGCGCGGCATGCCGTTCGCGGCGTGGCTCTACCGCATCGCCGCAAACGCAATCGCCGATCACTTCGCGCGGACGGCGAGGGAGCAGAGGAGCGGCGACGCAGTGAGTAATGCCGCGCCGCACGAGATCGATGACATCGAGCGCCGCGCATCGCTCTTCCGGTTCGTCGACCGGCTTCCGGGCGATCAACGGCGCGTGCTGGTGATGCGGTTCGGCGAGGAGCGGAGCATCCGCGAGATCGCTTCGGCAATGGGCCGGAGCGAGGGAGCGGTCAAACAACTTCAATGGAGGGGCCTGCAGACGTTGCGGGCAAAGATGGTCGAGAACCATGGCTGAGCGCGATCTGATCGAACGGCTCGACGACGCGGTCGAGGCCATCCTGGCCGGCCGGCGGGATGGACTGGCCCTGGCCGAGCCGGAGCTGGCGACATTGCTCGTCGTCGCGGGCGATCTGCGCGATCTGCCCGACCCGAATTTCCGATCGAAACTGAAAGCGGAGCTGATGCCCGCACTGGAGAACGACATGACCACGATGACTGCCGAAGCAACGAAGACCGGTTTCCACACCATTACCCCGTATCTGAACGCCGAGAACGCGGACGGCGTGATCGCCTTCCTGCAGGAGACGCTCGGAGCCGAGCTGAAGGCGCGCTACCCGGCGCCGGACGGACGCAGGGTGATGCACGCGGAAGTGCGCGTCGGCGACTCGATGATCGAGATGGGCGACGTCGAGGGCGAATTCAAACCGTTCCCGATGGCGCTGCACGTCTACATCGACGACGTCGACGGTGCCTACGCCCGCGCCCTTGCCGCCGGCGCGACGGCCATGCAACCGCTGACAGACCAGCCATACGGCGACCGCGAAGGAGGGGTGAAGGATCGCTGGGGCAATATCTGGTACCTGGCCACGCATCAGGAGAACGTGACCGAGGAGGAGTTGCAGCGGCGGTTCGCCGGCAGCGGCAGCAAGCCGCGCAAAGAGCCGGGCGTCGGTCCGCGCCCCGAGGGGTATTCTACGATCACGCCGTTCCTCCATGCGAAGGGAGCGCGCGCACTCATCGCGTTCCTGGAGAACGCGTTCGGCGCAACCGTCGAGCATGTGACCGAGATGACCGGCCGCGAGGTCGCCCACGCGGGAGTCCGCATCGGCGATTCGATGATCGAGCTGGGCGAGGCTCACGACGAAGCGCAGGCGATGGCTGCCGCCATCCACGTCTTCGTGCCGGACGTCGACGCCACCTACGAGCGCGCCCTCCACGCGGGCGCGCGATCGGTCAGGCCGCCTGCCGACGCGCCGTACGGCGAGCGAGGAGCGTTTGTCATCGACCCGTTCGAGAATCACTGGTACATCGCGACGGTCAAGGGCTGAGACGCTTCCGTCAGCGATGCCCGGATTATGGACGCTGATGTCCATTTCTGGATATCGGCGTCCAAATTTATGGGTATCGACCTTGTCGCCGACAGGGACGTCCCTGTTTCAAACAGGATCATCCCTGTTTCGCTTCGCGCCTTGTCGGTTGTCGGTTATCGGTTGTGTCAGGCGCTCGGGCCGCGTTCAAGTTCCCGACAACACGCGAAGCGCAGCAAACCGACAACCGACAACGCGCGCAAAGCGCGTTGCTATCCGGGGAACCGTCCCCGCCCGCCCATTCCGCCCCGTCCGCGTCTTCCGTAACCATCGCGATTGTCGCGGTCCGGGCGGTTGCGCGAGGCCAGAGCCTGTTGCAGCGCATTCCACTGCGTCTGGGTGAGTAGCGTGCGCTCGGCGGAGAACATCCGGACGCGGTGATCGAACAGCGCGTCGCGGACGCCGCGGAGACGCTGGCCGGCGCCGGTGATGTCGTCCGCTGACGGCTGGCTGGAGTCGACGACGGTCCGCAGGTCGCGCGCGGCGACCATGCTGTCCCGTTCCAGCTTGGCGATCTCCTCACTCTGCTCGTGGCCGATCTTGTCGAGCGACGAGAGCTGATCGGGCGTCAGCGTCACGGCGACGCTGATCTGCGGGTCGCGCCACCAGTCGCCCGGCGGCATCATGTCCAACCCGTCGCCCGCGCTGGCACGCGCGGCGATGCCGGGCCGGCCGACGTCCGCGCCGCCGGGATAGCTCCTCGGGCGGCGATCGGTGTCGTCCGAATCGGAGGTGCAGGTAACGAGGGTGAGCGTGGCGAGCGAGAGAAGGAGTACTTGGGTAGTTCGCATGCGCTTCATATTTCCCACCTACGCTGCCGGTTGCAATCTGTTGAAGCCGTAGGGGGCTCTTTGTCTTAGAATCGTTGCAGTCCACAAATCCGGCAGAAACGAGGTACGTATGCGATCGATGATCGTCGCGGTTCTCTCCCTCTTCCTGGCCACGGCCGTTCTGGCGCAGGAGCCCCCAGGCGCGCCGCCTGACCCTCCCGACACCGGAGGCCCTGCTTCGGTCTACTACGTCCACTCGTACTACTTCAACGAGGCGGACAAGGCAGGCCTCGACGACCGGATCTCCGTGCATGTCAAAAATTTCAGTACGCTCCTGAAGCAGGCGAACGGCAACTGCAAGGGTATCGTGCTCTTCCTCGACGGCATGCCGATCAAAGCGGACAAGGCGGAGTCTTGCGATAAGGAGAGGGGGCACGTCCGCTATCGCCTTCTGCGGGATAAGGATGAAAAGGATGACGAAGTGGCGTGGCACACGCTGCTCGGCAGCCCAAGAGGCTTCACCAAGAACGTGTCCGTGAGCGTCGGCTCGGATTTGCAGTTCTCGATCCCGAGCTCGGTCAGCATCTGGCTCGAGATCATCCCCAGGAAGCAGTTCGTCGTGTTCGTGGGCCTCATTACGCTGGCTCTCGGAATATTCATTTATCTCTGCCGCTCCACGAGCCTCATCCGCGGCGGGAGCCATCCCGTGCCGCATCTTCGGCCGTACTCACTGTCTCTTTTCCAGATGTCGTTCTGGTTCTTCCTGGTCGTCGCGGCCTACATCTTCATGTGGCTGATCACCGACGAGCTGGACACGATTACTTCGTCGGTGCTTGCTCTCATCGGGATCGGCGCGGGAACCGCGCTCGCCGCAACTCTGATCGATCAGAAGAAAGACACTCCGAAGCCGGAGGAGCCGGGAGGAACAACACAAGGATTTCTGAACGATGTGATGAGCGACCCGACCGGCATAAGCCTCCATCGTTTCCAGATGTTCGTCTGGACCATCGTGCTGGGGGTGATCTTCTGCGGGAATGTGTACAAGAACCTGGAGATGCCTGAATTCAGCGCCACCTTGCTCGGCCTGATGGGCATCAGCTCCGGTACCTACCTCGGCTTCAAAGTTCCCGAGAAAAAGGCAACCGACGTGCCGGCGGGAGACCTACCGGATCCGGAGAAGGACAAGCCGCCTGCGTAAACTGCTGCTTCGCAGCGTTTGTCGGTTGTCAGTTGATTGTCGGGCGTTTCGCGCCGCGTCGAGTTACAGAGGACAAACCCGACAACCGATAACGCGCGAAGCGCAGTTTTACGAATCGAGCAGACGCAGGATCGCCGTCAGCTCCCGCTTCACATCGCCGAGCGCTTTGGTAGCGCCTTTCGACGGCGGCGCGGCCGGCGCGGCAACCTCACCGCCGCCCGGCGAGGCGATCTCGATGTCGAGCTTCTTCTTCGCCCCGGCGATGGTGAACCCCTCGGAGTAGAGGAGCTGCTTGATGCGAAGGATGACGTCGATCTCGCGGCGGGTGTAGAGACGCTGTCCGCCGCCGCTCTTGTTCGGCGCCAGCGGCGGAAACTCCGTCTCCCAGTACCGCAGCACGTACGGCTGCACCTCGGCGATCTTGCAGACCTCGCCGATCTTGTACAGCCGGCCTTTGTCGTCAGCAGGCATTGCGACGATTATAGGGCGCATATCAGCGGCTTCGCCGCGTTGTCGGTTGTCGGTTATCGGTTGTGAAGCGCCGCTCGCGGAATCAACCGACAACTGATAACCGACAACGCGCGAAGCGCCAGCTATTCGCTCCCGAAGGCCACAGCCCCCGCGCCGTCGATCTCGATCTTTCCGTCGATCTCGTTGAACAGTCCCACCGCGGCGGCGAAGACATCGTCGACGGTGATCTCGTTCATGCAGCCGTGGTGCATCAGCGGACATTCGCGCTTGTAGCAAGGCTGGCAGGCGAACGGTTTGCGGACGACGCGCGATGCGCCGGGAATCACCGTGCGGTCGGGATCGGTCGGACCGAAGATCGAGACGGAAGGAACAGCCAGCGCCGTGGCCAGATGCAGCGGCCCGCTGTCGTTAGTGACCACCACCGAGCAGTGCGAGATCGCGGCGGCAAGATGCAGCACGTCGCCGTCGTCGCCGATGATCGGTATCCCACCGATCGCCGCGGAAATGGTGTCGGCCTGATGTCTCTCTCCGGGACTGGTCAGCAACACGACCGGGAAGCCGGCACCGCGCAGCCGCTCGGCCAGCTCGCCGTAGCGGTCGTCGCCCCAATGCTTGGCGCGTCCATACAGGCCGCCGGCGTGGAGGCCGAACACCGGCTCGTCGAGCCGGACGCCGGCATCGCGAAGGAGGCGTCCCGCCCGCTCGCGCACGTGCAGCGGAATGGTCATGGTCGGGATCTCGTCGACGACGCGCGGGGCATTCATTGCCGCGAGCAGCGTCGTGTAGTCGTCGAGCTGGTGGCCCCGTGATGGATCGCGGCGCACGCCGTGCGTCAGCAGCATGCCGCGCGCGTCGGTCGCGTACCCCCAGCGCTCGCCGATGCCGGCCGCAAAAGCCACCATGGCCGCGCGGAACGAATTCGGGAGGATGACCGCGCGGCGAAAGCGGCCGGCCTTCAGCAGGCGGATGCGCTCGCGCGTATCGCCGTTCCAGGAAATGACATTGCGAAAGATGCCGGCCGAGGCGAGCAGCGACGCGATGTGGCGGGGGGCGGCCACGGTAATCCCCCCCTCGCTCCCGAAGCGATGGTAGAGCGCCCGGTAGGTGGGGAGAGCGAGGACGTTGTCCCCGACCCAATTGAGGCCGACTACGACTGTTTCACAGGCCATCTGTTTCGTCTTCGATCTCACCCGACGCGTTCCCCTTCCAGCGGTCGTGCATCCACAACCATAACTCCGGACGATCCGCGATGCGGCGGGAAATCACGTCGTTGATGCGCGCGGACAGCGCTTCGGCGTTCTTCTCGTCCTCGCCCAGTTGATCGATCCTGATCGGTTCCTCAAATTCGAGGTGGTGCCCGGTTGCGTCCGGAATGCAAAAACCGAACACAATCTCTGACTCCTGGCGCAAAGCCATTTTTGCCGGTGCATCCGTCGTCCACGCCGGACGGCCCAGGAAGGGGACGAGAATCCCCTCGCGCGGCTGCACCGCCTGGTCAGGAAGCAGGATGATGACGCCATTTTGCGAGAGTGTCTTGAGCAATACGCGCGCCGCACGCTTGCGGTCGACCACTTCCGCGCCCGTGCGGGCGCGCAAACGAGCGAGATCGCGCTCCAGAAGCTCGTTATCGAGCGGCCGGGCCACGGTGCTGACGTTCCTCACCAGCGCCATGATGGCCAGCCCCGCAATCTCCCACGCGCCGTAATGCGCGCTGAGGAGCACGACGCCGCGGCCTCGGGCCTGGGCCTCTTCGAAGATCTGTGCGTTGACAAAGCGGCAGTGCGACGGGACCTCCTCGATCGGCACGTGCTGCATGCGGATGGTGGCCAGCGCCTCCCGGCCGAAGTGGCGCCAGCATTCGTCGGCGATCCGGCGGCGCTCGGGCTCGCTCTTCCCGGGGAAGGCCGCGGAGAGGTTGCGCATGGCCAGACGGTCGCGGCCGCGCAGGACGCGGCGCCCCAGGTTGCCGAGACGTGTTCCCCATCGCCGCAGCGATTCGTCGGACCGCGAGCGGACGGCGCGGACAATGGCGCGATACAAAACGTATTCGACACGCTGCAGGAGCGCGTTCTTGCGGCGGCGGCTCATCGGGAAATGCGAGCGGCGATCGCCTCGAGTACTTCGGGCTCGACGATCATCTCCGCGGCGATGGGGATGATGTCACGGTCATCGATCTTGACTGCGTCTTTTTCCGTCGTGACGATGATCTCGGCACCGGCGTCCCGGGCGGCCTCTTTTACCGCGGCGATGTCCGCGGGGGTGTAGCGATGGTGATCGCGGAAGCCCTTCGTGCCGGCGACGCTCAGTCCCAGACCGCGCAGCGACTCGAAAAACTGATCGTTATTGGCAAGCCCGGCGAAAGCAAAGAGGCGCTTCGAGGTCAATCCCTCCGGTACGGCGATGCGGAGGTTGCGTCGGATGACGAAGTCCGCATCCGCCAGAGCCGAGCGTCCCTCACGCATCACGCCGGCCGCGGTGTCGATGACGACGTCGACGTCGCGCGCAAGTTGCAGGTGCTGGAAGCCGTCGTCGAGCACGAATAAATCGCAGTCGTTCTGATTGAGAAACTGTAGTGCATTGTTGTATCGATTTGATCCCACGATTACATCGACATTTTTCAGCTTGCTTTTCATCATCACCGGTTCATCGCCGAAGCGGGCGGCGTCCAGTGATGTGACGATGCCGGAGGCCTTGTCGTTACGGCCATAGCCGCGCGTCAGCACGGCCACGCGGAAGCCGCGCTTGGCCAGATGGCGGGCGATGGTGATGACGGCCGGCGTCTTCCCCGCGCCGCCGGCGGCGAGGTTGCCGACCGAGACCACCGGCCGCGGCAGGCGTTTGCTCTTGAAGAGGCCGCGCCGGTAGAGCGCGCGGCGCAGCCGGTTCACACCGCGCCAGAGAAGCTCGAGCGGTTTGAAGAGGGTGGTCACGCCAGCAACTCGACGATGCGCGAGCCGGTGCGCGCCGCCGCCCCGCGGTTTTGTTCGACCGTCCTCCGAGCGCGATCGCTCATCGCACGCCGGGCCGCCTCGTCGTCGAGCATCCGCGCGGCGAAGGTGAAGACGGCGGCGGCATCGCGCGCCTCGACCGCGCCGCCGTCGCGCAGGAAGACGCGCGCGATCTCGCGGAAGTTGGACATATGCGGTCCGAAGCAGACCGGCACGCCGGCCGCCGCCGGCTCGATCGGATTGTGCCCGCCGGTCCGCACCAGACTGCCGCCGATGAATGCCGCCGTAGCGAAGTGATAGATCTTGGCGAGCTCGCCGAGGGTATCGAGCAGCAGAACTCCGGCCGGCTGGTCGTTCCAATCGGTGCGGCGTGCGTAACGGATCTTCGCCGCTGAAAGCAGTCCGGCGACGATCTCGAAGCGCTCGGGTTTGCGCGGCGCGATGATGACGATCGCATTGTGGGAAGCGATGAAGCCTCCCAGCTCCGCAATCAGCGCTTCATCCTCCCCCTCCATCGTTGAGCCGAGCACGAGGACCTTGCGGCCGGCGATGAGCGTTTCCAACCGAGTGGCGATCTCCAGCGGCCGGTCATCAGGCACGTAATCGAACTTCACGTTGCCGCTCGTCTCGACGATCGCCGCGGGCGCACCGATGGCAATGAAGCGCTCGCGGTCAGTCTCCTCCCGCGCCAGGATGCGGTGGTATTGCCGGAGCACCGGCGCGACGAACGGCCGCAGCCATCGATAGCGTGGAAACGAGCGGTCGGAGATCCGCCCGTTTGCCAGCAGCAGGCGAAGGCCAACTGCGCGGGAGAGGCGGGTGGCGTTCGGCCAGATCTCGGTCTCCATCGTGGCGAATACGCGCGGATGATGATGCCCCAGAAAGCGCTTCACGCTCGCGGCGAAATCGAACGGGAAATAGGTCACGGTTGCGTCGGGAAACAGCCGCCGCGCCTGCGCCTGGCCGGTGATGGTCGTGGTGGTGAAAACGATCGTCGTCGACGGACGCTGCCGCAGGATCTCGTCGACCACGGGCCGGGCCGCCAGCGTTTCCCCGACCGAGACCGCGTGAATCCAGAGGTCATGCGCCACCGCCGGGGTCCGATAGAAGCCCATCCGCTCCGGAAAATTGGCAAGGTACTTTCCACGCAGCACGCCCACGAAGAGAAAGTAGGGCAGCGCCAGAATCAGCACGAGGTAAAGCAGCACCTCGTAGAGGACAAACATGGCCGGCATCATAGCGGGCAACACACCTCAACATTCGCTGGTGTCCCAGGGGACTACGTCGTTGTGGTTTCCGGTGGTGGTGACGTTTCAGTCGCCGGCGGTGCGGTACCAGTCGAAGTCCCCGTCGTCTCCGTCGCTGTTGGCTCCGGCGTAGCCGTGTCCGTCGGCGGGGTCTGCTGCAACGCCGTGTCGACGGTGGCCGTCGTCTCCGTCGCGGGAGCGGCGGGCTCCGGCTTCTTCTCCGTCAGCACTTCCTTCTCGAAGAGATAGCCCCAGCGCTTCATGCGCGAGAGGACCATGCGCTGGCGAAAGCGCAGGCGCTTGTTCGGTGCGGCAGGATTCATGACACGCGGGTTTGGCAGGCAGGCTGCGAGCAGCGCCGCCTGCGATGGTGAAAGCGCCGACGCGGACGAATGAAAATAGGCCTGCGAGGCCGCCTCGGCGCCATAGATGCTCTCTCCCATTTCGGCGACGTTGAGGTAGAGCTCCAGGATCCGCTTCTTCGACAGGTGGCTCTCAAGCGAGCGGGCGATGAAGTACTCCTTCACTTTCCGCAGCGGATTGCGCGACGGCGAGAGGTAGAGGTTCTTGGCCAGTTGCTGGGTGATCGTCGAGCCGCCGTGGGTGATCTTCTTGTGCGCCCAGTCTTTGCGGATCGCTTCTTCGAGCGCATTGACATCGACGCCACCGTGCTCGAAGAACGTATCGTCCTCGGCCACGAGCACCGCGCGCCGCAGGTACGGCGAGATGCGCGCGTACGGCACCCAGCGATAGTCGATGGCGTCGCTCTTTCCGGCGGCGCGCAGCTCGGCCTTGCGCTGTTCCATGAACGCCGTCGTCGCCGGCGGAATCGTCGCCAACGCGGACACGTCGGGGAAAGTGATCCATTCGTACCCAACGAACAGAACGATGGCCACGACGATGATGAGGAAAAGGCGGCGGAACACGGAGCCGGGATTCTATGATGACGCCATGACTCCCGTGATCGTCCTGACGACCGTCGGCGCCGGTTTCGATGCCCGCCCGATTGCGCGTGAGCTGGTCGAACAACGGCTGGCCGCATGCGTCAACATCGTTCCGGGTATGACGTCGATCTATCGATGGCAGGGGCGTGTCGACGAAGAGGGGGAACAGTTGCTGGTCATCAAGACCGTCGACGCCAACGTTGACGCCCTTCGCGATGCGCTCTTCGCCCGCCATCCGTACGACGTGCCCGAGTTTGTGGTGTTGCCTGTCGCCTCGATCTCAGAGGCGTACAGCGCCTGGCTTCTGGAATCGACGGCGCGCTGAGGGGAAGATCGCGGCGATCAGAAGCGCGGCGAGTGTCGTGAAGGAGATGTTGCGGCCGCGGGTGAATGACTCCGGCAGGTACTGCAGCTTGATGTGGTGACGCCCCTTCGGCACGAACACGCCGAGGAATGCATGGTTGGCGAAACGAACCTGGACGCGGCGGCCATCGATGTAGGCGCGCCACCCTTTCCACGCCGACTGTGATGACACCATCCAGCCGTCTGCCTCCATGACCACCTCGATGGAGAGGCCGGAGCCATCCTTCTGGAGCGTCAGAGTACCGGGGCCGTTCGGGACCTCGTGCGGCATCATCTCCGGCGCCTCGATCCAGGCGAGATCGGAGAAATCCTTCGCCAATGTCATCCCCATCATCACCGGTTCGCCGCTCCGTTCGTAACGGATGCGGCGCGGGACGAAGGCGCGTGGAAGGACACGCGTGTTCTCGAACAGCTTCGCGCTGCGATCCTTCATCACCTCGCGCCAGCCGTCGCTCACGTTCACGCTGTTCGGGACGATGGCGTACTTGATGTTGAGGAACGAGAGGAAGGGCGGCTGAAGGTCGCCGATGGCGTTGAACGAGATCGGCTGCGGAATCGACCAGATCCGATAGGTGTCGAACAGCCGCGCGAACGTCATGGCCTCGTAGCCGCGCGGATCTTCGAGCTGATAGATCGCTGCCGAGTCGGGGATGAGGACGAAGTGTGCGCCGGCAACCCGGAACGGCTCGTTGCCGCTCTTCGGGATGGCCCGGATGATCGGAATCTTCGGATAGAAAACCCGCGGCGGCAGCGACGGATAGATCGATCCGTCTTCGACGATGCGCTGGCCGAGGAAGAGGATGAGAACGAGCGGTAAGGCGATGGGGAGCGGCGTGCGCGCGAAAAGAAGAACAGCGATGATGACGAGCGGCAACAGCTCGGCCAGCGTGTTCACGCGAATCACATTCGGATCGACGCCTATCCGCAGTTCGTGCGGCCACACCGCGTACGTGCCGGCGGCGATCGCGATCGCGACGACGGCCACGATGACCGCGGTTCTCCGGCGTGAACTTCCCGCGATCTTGTCGACCGCCAGCGCCGCCAGAATCGCCAACGCGCACGAGGCTGCGAACGCCAGACGTTCATTCAACGCCATATCGAACAGCGGCAATCTGTGCAATATCCTGCTTACAGGCGGTACGTCGAATGCCGCACTCAGACAAACGAGCGCCAAGGCAAAGAAGAACCAGGTTTCCTTCCGGCGCCAGGCGACGAACAGCGCGGCGATTGCCAGCGCAAGGATCACGCTTCCGGTTCGCGCAGTCTGTGGATCCCATTCGGGCGTGTGGGAGCCGCGCCACGGCTGTCCGCCCCAAAACGGGAAGATGGCGTTCGCCGCGCGATGCCGAATCCGCACCGGCATGAACGGCAGCGGCATGGTCCGGTTGACGAGGCGGGTCTGAAGCTCGATCGTCTGCTGCGACGCCTCGAGAAACGGCAGCAGGAAGATCGCCGTCAGCAGCAACGCCACGACACCCGAAGCGGCCGCGATGAGAAGGACGCGCCCGGTACGCTTGCGCGTCGTGACGATCTCGAAGAGACCGTAGACCGCGCCGGCGGCCGTCACGTGCAGCAGCGACTCCGGATGCCCGGCGAGGATGAGCAGCGTCAGCGCAATCGTCAGAATCACACCGCTGCGCACGCTCGCTTCGCGCACCACGAGGCGGACGGCGAAGAAGACCAGCGGGCCCCACGCCCACGCGCGGGCCATCGGCCAGCCGACGAAGAAGGCCATGTTTCCGCTGAACATCCAACCGGCCGCCGCCACCAGCGCGGCCAGTTCCCCGCAGCCGAGCGAGCGCAGAAAAACGAAGGCTCCGAATCCGGCCAGGAAGAAGGTCATCGCCGCTGCGAACGTCAGGCTCGGCGCCAGCGGGATGAGCATGCCGATCAGATTGAATGGATCGTACGGTGCAGGCTGTGCTGCCGCTGCCAGGATGTCGCCGCAGAGCATGAACGGATTCAGCAGCGGCCATTCGCCGTGCGAAATGGCCGTCCGTACCGCGCTGCGCCACGGGATGATCTGGCAGTAGAGGTCGGAAAGCGTCCCGTTATGCGCTTTGGGTACGCCGAGCTCCGCCGCGTACGCGTTCAACGGCTCCGACATGAACGGCAGATCCGCCGGTGCGTACACCCGTCCCGTGAGCAGCGCCCGGCCCGTAAAGCAAAGCGGCAGAAGGACCAACACGATGGCCGCCGTGCGCGACACCGGCTGTGCGAACCGCCGCCAGGCGGCGATCAGCGCGGCCGTCGTGGCGAGATAAAGAAGGAGCGCGGCCAAGGCGCCGAGCTATACGCGAACCTCAAAGGAGCGTCAAGTTTGCTACATAAGGTAGAGCGGGAAGAGCGTTTGGAGGAGTGGAGTTAGAGTTGCGGTCAAGGTTGCTGGGTTGCACGGTTGCTGAGTTGCTGGGCTCCAATCGCCCACGACTCAGCAACCAAGCAACCTAGCAACCAACCGACACACATGGAATCCATCATCATTCGCGGTGCCCGCGAGCACAACCTCAAGAACATCGACGTCGTCGTTCCGCGCAACAAGTTCGTCGTCATCACCGGCGTCTCCGGGTCGGGGAAATCGTCGCTGGCGTTCGACACGATTTTCGCGGAAGGCCAGCGCCGCTATGTCGAGTCCCTCAGCGCTTATGCCCGGCAGTTTCTCGAGCAGATGGAGAAGCCGGACGTCGACTCGATCGAAGGACTCTCGCCGGCCATCTCCATCGAGCAGCGGACGACGTCACGCAATCCCCGCTCGACCGTCGGCACGGTCACCGAGATCTATGACTACCTGCGCCTGCTGTACGCGTCGATCGGCGTGCCGCACTGCACGAGCTGCGGCCAGGAGATCCGGCCGCAGACGATTCAGCAGATGGTCGATCGGCTGCTGATGCTGCCGGCCGGGACGAAGTTCACCATCCTCGCTCCCTACATTCGCGGTAAGAAGGGGGAGTACCGCAAGCAGATGCTGCAGATGGTGAAGGAAGGCTTCACCCGCGCCGTCGTCGACGGGACGACGATCGAGCTGGCCGATCCCCCAACGCTCGATAAGCAGAAGAAGCACACCATCGACGTCGTCATCGACCGCCTCGTCGTCAAAGATGGCATCCAGCAGCGCCTCGCTGACTCGCTCGAGACGGCCACACGCGTGTCGAAGGGGCTGGTGAAGATCCTCTATCAGGAAGACAACCGCGAAGAGCTGATGTCGCAGTCGTACTCCTGTCCCGACTGCGGCGTCTCCATCGGCGAGATCACCCCGCGTCTCTTCTCCTTCAATTCGCCCTACGGTGCCTGCCCGCGCTGCTCCGGTCTGGGCGTCCTTCTCGAAGTCGACGAAAAGAAGATCATCCCCGACTGGACCAGGTCGGTCGAAGACGGCGCCATCGCCATCTGGAAGGAAGGGGCCGAGAACTGGCGGCTTCGCCAGATCCATACGCTGGCCAAACACTACAAGTTCAAGATCGACGCGCCGTGGCACGCCCTGCCGGAGAAGGCTCGTAACGTCATCCTTCACGGCTCCGACGAGAAGATCAAATTCCAGTTCAGCGGTTCCGAGAGCACCTACTCCTACAACGGTACGTATGAAGGAGTCGTTCCGATGCTGGCGCGGCGTTATAAGGAATCCGACAACGACGACATCCGCGAGGAGATCGAGCGTTTCATGACGCCGATGAACTGCCCTGATTGCAAGGGGCGCCGTCTCAAACCGGAAGCGCTGGCCGTCACGGTTGCCGACCGGCCGATCGACAAAATCGTGGAGCTGCAGCTCAAAGATGCGGAAGACTTTTTCAAGACGATCGCTCTCACGCCGCGTGAGGAGCAGATCGCCGGAAAGATTCTCAAGGAAGTCCGCGACCGTCTCGGGTTTCTCTGCTCGGTCGGCGTCGGCTATCTGATGCTCGACCGCAGCGCGGCCACGCTCTCCGGCGGCGAGGGGCAGCGCATCCGCCTGGCCACACAGATCGGCTCGAAACTGATGGGTGTTCTCTACGTGCTCGATGAACCGTCGATCGGATTGCACCAGCGCGACAACCGCAAGCTGATCGACTCGCTCGTCGAGCTGCGCGACCTCGGCAATACCGTCATCGTCGTCGAGCACGATGAAGAGACCATCGAGACCGCCGACCACATCATCGACCTCGGCCCGCGCGCCGGCGTTCACGGCGGCGAAGTGGTGGCCGAGGGGACCCTCGAGCAGATCAAATCGTTCCCTTCGTCGCTGACGGCGAAGTACCTCCGTGGCGAGGCGTCGATCGCGGTTCCGGCGCAGCGCCGGCCGATCAGCGAGAACAAGCTCGTCATCCGCGGGGCGACGCAGAACAACCTCAAGAACCTCGACGTCACCATCCCGCTGGGCGTCTTCATCGCCGTCACCGGCGTGAGCGGCTCGGGGAAATCGACGCTCGTCAACGACATCCTCTACAAAGCGCTGTCGCGCCATTTCTTCGATGCCCTCGACACTCCCGGCGCGCACGAACGGATCGACGGCCTGGAGCTGATCGACAAAGTGATCGACATCGATCAATCGCCGATAGGACGCACGCCGCGCTCGAACCCCGCCACCTACACGCAGCTCTTCACCGAGATCCGCAACCTCATGGCCCAGACCCCCGAAGCGCGCATGCGCGGGTACGGGCCGGGACGCTTCTCGTTCAACGTGAAGGGCGGGCGCTGCGAAGCGTGCAAGGGCGACGGCCAGATCAAGATCGAAATGCACTTCCTCCCCGACATCTACGTCACCTGCGACGTCTGCGGCGGAAAGCGCTACAACCGCGAGACGCTGCAGGTCACGTACAAAGGATCCTCGATCGCCGAGATCCTGGACATGACCGTTGAGCAGGGGCTGGAGATGTTCCGCAACATCCCCCGTATCGCCAACATCCTCCGCACGCTCGACGAGGTCGGCCTCGGATACATCAAGCTCGGCCAGTCATCGACGACGCTTTCCGGCGGCGAGGCGCAGCGCGTAAAGCTGGCGAAGGAGCTTGCCAAGCGCGCCACCGGCCGCACGCTCTACATCCTCGACGAGCCGACGACGGGATTGCATTTTGACGACGTCGCCAAGCTCCTCCACCTGATGCACGGCCTCGTCGACCGCGGCAACACGGTGGTGGTCATCGAGCACAATCTCGACGTCATCAAGACCGCCGACCACGTCATCGACCTGGGTCCCGAGGGTGGCGACGGCGGAGGCTTCATCATCGCTACCGGAACGCCGGAGAAGATTGCGAAGACACCGAATACTCCGACGGGGGAGTATTTGAAGAAGATGCTGGCGAAGAGGGCGGCGGCTAAGGTTTAAGCCCCTGGCGTCCCGGCATACCCACTTCATGTATGAAAATTCGTTCGTAGCTTGCGCCCCGGAGATTTGCCGAGGCAATCAAGTATGATGTATTATCATACGTATGAGCCGCGCGAAGATCGCAATCACCGTCGACGAAGAAGCGCTCACCGAGATCGATCGGCTGGTGCACGATGGCGTCTTTCCCAATCGCAGTCAGGCATTCGAGGTCGCTGTGAAAGAGCGCCTCGACAGGATGCAGCGAACGAGACTCGCGCGTGAGGCGGCGAAGCTCGATCGAACGCAAGAGCAGGCGCTTGCCGATGAGGTCTATGCGGGAGAAGCCGAGTGGCCCGAATACTGAGGGGCGACATCGTCTGGGCTGATCTGAACCCCGTTGCCGGAAACGAACAAGCTGGCGTACGGCCATTAATCGTTTTGAGTCACGACGTTTTCAATGACAGGTCCGGGACAGTCATCGCGATTGCCGTGACGAGCCAGGAGCCCCGGGCGAGCTTTCCGCTCACGCTAGAGATTACCAGCACCAAACTCCCCAAACGCTCGTGGGCGAAGATGGGTCAGATTAGAACGCTTTCCGTCACACGGCTCGGGCGGAAGCTCGGCCGCGTCTCACCGGAGGAGATTGATCGAATCGTCGAAGGCCTAAACGAAATCGTCGGCGTGTAGGGCGAGTCCTGCCTGTGTCCTCCGGATTCCCCGTAAGATCGCCTCGCAGTGCGCGAGCAACTCAAATCCATTTACCTCCGTGCCCTCGACGCCTGCGCACCCGAGCGTCTCATTCGTGCGACGCCCGACATGCCGCGCGCGGTCGTTGCCATCGGCAAGTGCGCGGGCGCGTTGCGAGACGGGCTCGATGACGACATCGATGCTTTCGTGGCAATCCCGGCCGGCTATCGAAGGCCGGCAAAACGCGCGCATGTCGTCGAAGGCGACCATCCCAACATCACATCTGCCAGTTTCGCGGCCGGGAGAGAGCTGCTCGACTTCGTCGACGCACACGACGAAATCCTGTTCGTCATCTCCGGCGGTGGATCAACGTGTGTCGAACAGCCGCTGGCACCGTGGTTCAACGAACGCGATCTGATCGACGTCAACGAAAAACTCGTGGCATCGGGACTGAAGATCGGCGACATCAACTGCGTCCGCAAACATCTCTCGGCGATCAAAGGCGGGCGGCTGGCGGCGCGGGTGAAGCGCAGTGTCACGCTCGTCTACTCCGATGTCTCCACCGGCGCGCTGGCCGATGTCGCATCCGGGCCGACCCTTCCGGACGACACGACAAAGAATGACGCCATTACCATCCTGCAAAGAATCGGTGAATGTGACCGAATCGTTGCGCGGCTTCGCGACGACGGCTGTCCCGACACCGTCAAAGAGATCGATGACTCCCGCGTCGAGCTCGTTGCCGACAACTCCAGGCTCGTCGCCGCGGCGGCGGAGATCGCCACATCACTCGGCCTTTCAGCGGTCGTGGTCGAACAGCAGATCGAATCGGACGTCAGCGACGCCGCGCACGAGTTGCTGCAGATGGCTGAAGGGTTGCGGAGCGGCGAAGTGCTGATTGCTGGAGGAGAGCCGACGGTCGTGAGGCAAGGAAACGGGAAGGGAGGACGCTGCATCGAGCTCGCGGTACGGATGGCGCTGGCGCAGGAGAACATCAGCATCGACGCCCTCCTCGGCACCTCCGATGGCATCGATGGAAACAGCGGCGTCGCCGCCGTCGCCATCTCCCTTCCCGCGAAGATCGATCGTGAATTCGCGAAACGAGAGCTGGCCCGCTCTAACAGCCTCGCCGTCGCCGAAGTGATCGGGGAGACGATTATGATTCCCCCCGCCGGCAATAACCTCCGTGACCTCTATCTTTTGGCTCGCAGTTAGCAGGAGTTGGCGGCCTCGACGAAATGACGATCGAACCAGCAGCCGAGGAGCACCACCACCGCTCCGCGCGAGAGAGGCAGAGGAGAGGCCCGATGTGGGGCTGTCTCAAGTGGGTGGGGTGTTCCACTATCGGCCTCTTCGTGCTCCTTGCGCTGATCGTCGGCGGCGGCTGGTGGTACCTCGGGTCGTCGAGCTTCGCAGGCCTGGTGCGGTTGCGCATTGAGAAGACGCTCGTAGCGCGCCTGGGCCGTAACGTCGACGTGGGATCGGTGCAGATCGAGGGCGGACGGCAAAGCCGCATCATCATCAATGACCTGCGCATCGCCAACGCGCCGGGGGCGGTCCACCCCTACTTCGCTACCGTCAGGCAGCTCATCCTCACCGGCGGCATCGACTCGTTCTGGGGACGCAAGATTCGCGTCGGACGCATCGACATCGTCGAGCCGCGTCTCAACTTCGAGATCTACCCGGCCGGCTCGAAGCTGGCCCACAACTTTCCGCGCTGGAACTCCGGGCCGCCGTCGCGGTACGAGATCTATCATCTCGACCTCGGCGACCTCTATGTCACGCGCGGCGCCTTCGAATATCTCGACCGCCGTCACACCATCACCGCCACCGCCAGCGACATCACCTCCACGATCAACGTCACGTCGAAAGAAGACCTCTACGCCGGTGTGCTCACCAGTCCCCAGTTCGCGGTCAATCTTCCGGATGCATTGCCGATCCGAACAGCGCTGCGCGGCCAGTTCCGATTCACGCCCGACAATCTCGACCTGCAGTCCGTCGCGCTCGAAGGCGGACCGGATCTGCGGCTCTTTCTGAACGGGAAGGTCGCGCCGCTCAGCGACGCCGTCTACAACCTTCACCTCACCGCACAGGTCGGGCTCAATCGCGTCCGCGACACCTTCAAAGTCAACAAAGTGCTCGACGGTCTGGTCGACGTCGATGGCACGCTGCGCGGCAAAGGGGGCGCTGTCTCGATCATCGGCGGCTGGCTGTCGCCGAAGATCAGCGCCGACGTTTACGACCTCGCCAACGTTCACGGCACGATGAACATCACCGGCGACCGCGCCATCGTCGACATCCAGCGCGCGTCCTATGGCGGCGGCACGATTGACGGCCACTACGACCTGCCGCAGTACGTCGAGCCCTATCCGATGAAGGTCGACCTTCGCTACAGCGGCGTCTCGCTCGAAAAGCTCTTCAGCGACTGGGGCATTAAGGACAACGGTCTGCGCGGCGGCGCTACCGGCCACCTCGTTTATCACTGGAACAAAGACCGGATCCTCGCGGGCGCCGGCGAAGGGAACGCAACGCTGGCCAGGCACACGCAGGCATTTTCGAATGCTGCCTATCCAATCCCACTCGGCGGCTCGACCGACTTCGCGCTCGATAACGGCATGGTCACCTTCCGGCGCGCGCAGCTCACCACGGAAGCATCGACGATCGATTTCACCGGCAGGTTCCGCATCGAAGACGCCTGGACCGACCTGCTGATGAAGATTCACAGCGGCAATTTCGGCGAGCTCGATCGCATCGGCTACAACTTCGCGCATTCGGCCGGAAAGAAGACCTACACGCTGCTCGGCCTCGGCGGGAGCGGCGACGCTACCGGCAACATCCGCGGGAAAATCAAATCACCCGATGTCGTGGCGCGGATCGCCGGCAGTGGAACGAAGTACAACAACATCCTCCTCGGCGATTCCGAGATCGACCTTCGCTACGACGGCGCGAAGAGCGTGATGACCTTCGAGCACGCTATGTTCCGCGACGGCGCCGCGCGGCTGTCCATGACCGGTACGCTGACCTTCCCCGACAAAGGACCGTCGCCGATATTCGATCTCGCTCTCGATGCCGCGAACTACAACGTCGATCGGGCGATGAAGGCCGTCGATCTCAAGCTGGCCATCAACGGCACCGGTACCGGCAAGCTCGTCGTCACCGGAACGCCCGACGAAGGCAAAGTCACCTTCGCCAACTTCGCCGTTCATCAAAACAAAGGCGACCTTCGGCTCAACGGCACCGTCGCCTGGCTGCCGGGCAAGGGGAACACATCGTTCGATCTCGACGTCACCACCACGTCGTTCCCGGTCGCCGAGATCATCACCTTCCTCGATCTCGGCAAGCAGCCGGTCAGTGGCGATATCAGCGGCCGCCTTCACCTCAGAGGTCCGAAAGCGAAACTCGAAGGATCGGGTCTGGTCACGATCTCCAACGGCTCGATCTATGGCGAGCCGGTAACAAGCGCGAAGGCAGACATCAAATTCACGCAAGGAGCGTTGAAAGCGACGAATGTCACGGTCGTTGCGCCGGCCGGCACGATCACCGGCGAAGCGCAGATCGATTTCGGCACGAACCAGTTCTCGTACTCGATCAAGTCGTCGTCGATCGATCTGTCGAAGGTCAAACTGCTCTCATCGCTGGCAGGTCTCCTCGGTGGAAACATCACGCTCAGTTCCACCGGCGCCGGAACGTTGACGCAACCCGAGCTCGTGCTTGAAGCGACGCTGAATCAGGCCACGCTGCGCGGTCTCGACCTGCCGCCGGACGCGCCGCCGCCGACGCTCTACATCGCCATCCGCAACGGCCAGCTCATCGTGCGCGGCTCGGCCGCGGGAGTGCTGACCGTCGACGGCAACGGCAGCGTTGCCGAAGACGGCACGCTCTCCGGCCTCGCGCAGGTGAAGGTGACCGATATCGCCAAAGCGGTTTCGCTGTCGCCGAAGACCGCGTCAATTCCTGCTTCAGGCAACCTCACCGCAAACCTGCAGCTCGGCGGCAAGCTCACCTCGATCGAGACCTTGCGCATCGACGCCACCTTCCCCGAATTCAAGGTCCGCGTGTCCGAGCATGCCTTCGCACCGGCGCGGCCACTGCGGCTCAGCCTGCATGACGGACGCATCGTCTTCGATGATTTCCAGTTGTCGCTCAGCCAGACCAGCTCCGCGGCGTTCACCGTCGTCGGCTTCGCGGAGCTCACCGGCGCGAAGCGGCTCAACGTCGATGTGCACGGCTCGCTCGAAGCGGCGCTGCTGCAGCTCTTCGTCCCCGACTTGCGCGCCGACGGCCACATCGCCGTCGCCGGCGCCCTCACCGGCACGATGGCCGCTCCCCGTTTCAATGGCACCGCCGAGCTCCAGGGAGCCTCGGCGCGCATTCCCGGATTCCCGCAGGTGATCGACGCCATCACCGGAACGCTCGTCTTCCGCGAGGACCGAATCGACATCGATTCCATTCGCGCGCGTCTCGGCGGCGGTCAGATCGTTCTCAGCGGCTCGGTCGTGCTCGACGGCACGACGCCAAAGAGCGTGCGCGTTACGCTGCAGGGCACCGAGGTTGCCATCCGCTACTACGAAGGACTCACGGTCGAAGGAAACTTCGCGCTGCTCCTCAGTGGCGATCTCGATCGCGCCGTCCTTACCGGTGATGTCGCCGTCAACCGCGCGCTCTACTTCCGCGACGTCGACATCGGCACCGCATTGCTCAACGCCGTACTTGCCCGCCGCGGTGTCACGCCGGTCATCAGCGCATCGTGGCAGGACCGCATCGGACTGCGCCTCCATCTGACGAGCGACAACACGCTGGCCGTGCGCAACAACATCGCCGACTTCGCCGGCAGCGCCGACATCGAAGTCACCGGCACGCTCGGAAATCCGGTGATCCTTGGCCTGGTCACGCTGAACGAAGGCGGCAAGATCCGCTTCCAGGACATCGACTATCGCGTCGTGCGGGGGTCGATCAATTTCCAGAATCCGTTCCGCATCGATCCGTTCTTCGACATCGCTCTCGAGGCGCGCGTGAGCGGCGGCATCTCCGAGGTGGAGTCGGGACCTCTCGACGTCGCGGTGACGCTCACCGGAACGCTCGACCGGTTGACGCCCTCGATCACCAGCGATCCGCCGGCCAGCGACATCACCCTCTTCTCGCTTCTCGGCTTCGGCGCGCTGACGCGCAACACCAACCCGAACGCGTCGCCCACGGCCGCCAACACCGGCCGCACCCTGCTCTTCCAGTCATTGAGCCGTTTGCTGAATTCCAGCGCTCTCTCGTTCATCGACTCATTCGCCATCTCCTCCGATGCCGCTGACCTCGACAAGACCGGCGATCCGGGGACCAAAGTGTCGTTCGAGAAACGGATCTCGAACGACGTCCGCATCCTGGTCATCTACAACACACGTGACTCGAGGAATCGCGTTTCGCTGGAGTGGCAGGTCACCCCTGACTGGGTACTGCAATTCACGCGCGATGCGCTCTCCAACGAATACGACATCGAGGCGCGTTTCCGGCGGCGCTACGATGGCCACTGGAACTGGGGGATGAACGGCCACAATCCGTTGGCGATGCTGACCTCGTTCAACACGTCGACCAGCACAGCGGCTGCCAGCGTTCCCGCGGCGCCGCCGGTGACGATCCCCACGACCACCGTGGCCACACCGACAGGCGCGATCGTGAAGAGCGTCGGCTTCCACGCTGACTCCGGCGTCGACACTTCAACGTTCAACCATTACGTCGCGGTCAAAGTCGGCGAGCCGCTGTCGATCCACAATGTGCAGTCATCGGTCAAGAGCCTCTTCGCCACCGGCAACTTCCGCGACATCCGCGTCGACTCCGCGCCGTCAGGAGACGGCGTCGCCGTCGTCTTCGCGCTTTATACGAACTTCCGCATCGCCTCGATCGACTTCGATGGACTCAACGGCACCGACCGCGACCGCGCTCTCCGCATTCTGACCGTTCACCTCGGCGACGTCCTTTCGCTGAATGCCGTCGACCATGGTGCAGACGCCATCCAGGATTTGCTCAAACGTTCCGGCTACCTCGGCGCGACCGTCGATCCCGAAACGTCGTTCCTGCGGCAGCAGAGCCGCGCCGCCGTCATCTTTCACATCACCCGAGGGCCCCAGGCCACTGTCGGTACGGTCGCCATCAACGGCGAGACCGCGCCGTTCAACACGCAGCAGCTCATCGACCGGATGAAGCGCGGCCCGGGGAAGTCATTCGATCTCGACGAGGCACGCCTCGACGCCGACCGGATGCGCCAGTGGCTCCTGCGTCAGGAGTATCGGAAGGCTAGCGTCCGCTACGAAAGCAACACCTACGACCCGGCCACGCACAAAGTGGCCCTGCGCTACACCGCGACAACCGGACCGCTGGTGAAGGTCGAAGTCACTGGCATCTCGCGCCGCTCGCTGCGCGGACTTCTGCCTTACCGCAGGACCCAGCCGTACAGCGAAGACGCCATCGACCGCGCGGCGGCGAACATCGTCACCGCGTTACAGCAGCGCGGTTTCTACAACGCCGCCGTCGATACCGAGGATTCGCTGACCGGCAACGTCTGGACATCGACGTTTCACGTCAACCCCGGGCAGCAGTTCCACTTGACCGTGGTCACGTTTACCGGCAACGACAAACTGAGCGACAAGAAACTGCAGGGTGTCGTCGCCACGTCTCCGAGCGGAGGCATCAAGGGAATCTTCGCCTCGCTGTTTCGCCGTCCGCAGGGCGTCACACGCGAGCAGATCGCCGCCGACCGCACGACGCTCGAGTCGTACTACCGGCTCCATGGTTTCCTCTCCGCTACCGCCGGCACGCCGGTGATCAACACGAACGTCGCCACGGGCGCGATGACGGTCGACTTTCCGGTCACCGAGGGACCGCAGACGAAGGTTGCCTCCGTCGCCATCGAAGGAAACGAGCAGGTGGCGACGAAGGATCTGCCGGCACCCACGCTGAAAACCGGCGATGCATTGAACCCGACGCTCGAGCGCAATGACGTCATCGCGCTGCAAACGTTCTACTCCGACCGTGGCAACGCCGAGGTGCAGGTTCATGTGCGTGAAGAAGTGAGCGCGGACAAAGCCTCGGCGCGCGTGGTCTACACAATCGCCGAAGGGCCGAAGATCGCGTTGGGAAACGTCGTCGTGCGCGGCAACACCTACACGAACAGCAACGTCGTTCTCCACACCGCGGAGCTGGAGAAAGGGCAGCCCTTCAGCTACACATCGATCCTCGAAGCGCAGCAGCGGCTCTACCGGCTCGGGATCTTCCAGCGCGTCGACATTCAACCGGCGCAGGCATCCACCGACGTCGCCGAGCGCAATGTCACGATCTCCGTCGCCGAAGGAAAGGACCTGACACTCGCGGGCGCGCTGGGCGGTACGGCGCCGTTCGCGGCCAATACGGGCGCGAATCGCGCCGCACCTCTGGCGTCGGCGTCGATCGCTCATCGCAATCTCTTCGGCACCGGCCGCTACCTCGGCCTGGAGCTGATCTACGCAAAGCCGAACCGGCAGGACGTCTTCCTCACCTACCGCGAGCCCTTCATCGGAAAGTGGGATATTCCCGTTCAGGTCACGGCGTTCCAGAACGACGACTTCCGTCCCAACACGCACATCCGCCAGCGCGGCGGATTCATCGAGGCGTCGCGCATCACCCGCTTCCAGACGCGCTGGTCGCTGCGCTACGAATACCGCATCGCCGAGTGCATCATCCAGCACAAGAGTGGCGATCTCTGTGAGCTGGCGCAAAGCGTGATTCTGCCGGGCCTCGACCGCAACGCCACGAACGTCTCCATCTCCAGCCTCACCCCGACATTCTTCTGGGACAAGCGCGACGACTCGCTCAACCCGCATCGCGGTTTCTTCACCACCGCCTCGGTGGAGTACGCGTTCCGTTTCATCGCCGCCGACGCGCGCTTTCTCAAGGAGTTCACGCAGACGTCGTGGTACCTGCCGGTCACTGAGAACAGCACGTTCGCGATGTCGGGCCGCGTCGGCCTGATCCAGGACCTCGGCGCCGGCACAACGATCGATCCGGTCACCGGTGCTGTAATTCCGACGAGCGGCGTGCCGCTGTCGGAGCGCTTCACCACAGGCGGCGACACGTCGAACCGCGCCTATGCGCTCGACCTGCTCGGTACGGCCTGCCCGACGCAGGCGTCGATCGACGCAGGATGCCACCCGACGCTGATCGATGTCGACGACCCGCTGCGTGGCC